>ERZ724508.101-NODE-101-length-58430-cov-6.291101_pt1 | contig 58430 bp, 80 predicted proteins | sample MGYA00376041_ERZ724508 | MGnify/ENA primary metagenome ERZ724508 (study PRJEB28724, sample SAMN07190887) | wastewater metagenome | isolation source: effluent of sewage treatment plant in Hong Hong | place: USA: Christiansburg, Virginia | collected 2016-03-01 ...
TCATACGTTTTGTCCAGACAGCGAGTAGCCAGACGCAACGATTACGTAGATTTGAGTTCAGGAATTTTGGGGACTGCAGATACTTATTCTGTTTGAAATCAATAGGGAAGATGTACTCAAGCATACACGGTACAGCCTTGGCCTTGATTTCCTCAAGACATTGAACATCTGCGACACCAAACACATCCTCCAAAAACTCAGTTAGACAAAAATTGTACGTCCAGGGCATTCATCCTTTTAAACTCAGTTGCTGTCGGATCAGAGATTGCCTTGCAGCAAAGCTCGACTAGGTAGGTACAGAAGTGGCTTCGTTAGTGACCAAATTTACTTATCACCCGTCCAAAGAATATTCATGGCAAGGCGACGGTACTACAATGGGGAACCTCTCGCAAGATACTCTTTAAAGCGCTTTTTCACATGCACTTCCAACTGCTGTACATAGTCTAGTCTCCTCGGAATTTTCAGTGAATAACTTTGCTTGCATCTGCGTTGCTTTATGAATTACTTTTCGGGTTAGTGGTCCCTTACGATTGCGAAGTGCTCTGGAAACTGTTGGTCATCGTAAACCATGCGTTCGTATTCGAGCCGGAACAACGAAGGAAAGTTCTGGCACTGATAGGGGCTTATCGGTAGCCAAATTGCGATCGCCATGATGGTTTAGAGTGTCATTCGAATGAACTCCTCGGTTTCAGTTCGTCTTAACATGACGCCGCTTGAAGCCCCGCCAAGCCGAGCCTGGGTTGGGGGTACCTGGGGTTGCTCTTTTTTAAATTCAGCGGAATAGACGAGTAGCGGTAGCACCCTTGTCGATAGCAGAATGAAGTAGGCGTAACTGCCAGTTGTAAGTAGTTATCGAGCCAGCTGTACTGCCAGTAGCCTGCTTTAAGGAGGTTTATTAGTGCCCTTGAGGGTCTCCTGGATCTTATCGATCGTAGTTTAAATGGCATGTCTGAGATGGTGAGTGAGGCTACATATTTTACTAGTCTACGAGGTTGTGGATGAAGCCATAGTACTGCTGATAGGCGTCCTGACTCGTGAGTATGCTGTTCAAGTGATCACTTTCGGCGGAGCCCATAGCGGCACTACTATTATTTAATTTTAGCGAATTTGTCAGGTAGATCGTTGTGTGGAATCGTACTGGGATATCATCTTACAGTTGTGTTTTGGGCGGTCACGTGTGTTATATTAAATGCAGTCAGAAGCATTTAGGCGAACCAACGCAGAGGAACTTTATAGGGAGGTTAAGAAGAAGTGGGTAAGCATCTATCCAGCTTACTTCGACAGCACCAAGAGCATAACTGAGGGTAATGCACAAGCATAATACAGGAAGAAGGCTGAGCAAGAATCTTTGTATTGACCATCCCAACCCCGAAGAAATAGTGAGGGCCCTGAACATGCTAATGATCCGAAGCATCTTCGAGGGGGACAAGTGCTATCCAAAGGACTGGATGACCCGTGGTAGATGGAAAGTTGAGCTCAAGGACAATAACAACGTGGCGATATACTCACACATCAATACCAGTACAATGAGACTTATGCAGAGGAAAAGTTGCTCCGTGAGATTGGTAAAAAGCTCATTCTCGTTCGTAAGAAGTGATTGTCGCTCGGTTGCTAAACTGCAACTTTCAAACCTCAACCACGAGTTGTTGGTCTACGTGTGTAAGTTGCCGCTGAGGAGTTGCTGTTGAGAATAGCAGTTATAAAATTATTAGCCTGCCATGTCCTTCTTTCCCGAAAGTGAGCGAAAGTTTATCGATGTCAAGCCTAATCCTGTAGGCCCCGGTGCCTACTTCGCAGACAGTGAGTCAGCCAGGCAGCGAGATGCATATGCACCGTTTCTCTCAACCACAAAGCGACAGTCTATTAGCCAACCTAGCAAACTGATTCCACCAGGCCCAGGTCAATACGAAATTAGCACAAAAATCGTTGAGCCTCTCATCCAAACACTCTCAAATAGTCACAGCATCATTGTAAAGATTAATTCGACTGGCACTGTGCCCTTCAAGTCTGGCAAGGAACGATTTGACGAGAAGTATGGGTAGGTCCCAGGCCCTGGATCTTATACTCAACCGGGCATAGGAGACTCGAGATCGCGGAGGCATAACTCAATGTCTATAGACGAACACCCGCAACCGAATTCGCTTGCATTGCAAAACATTCGAGAGATGAATAAAAAGCGGAGGAATCCAACGATACCGAACAGAGTCACTTCTTTGTCAGGAAGCAAGGAAATGCAAAACACTAAGGATCCTAAATAGCTTGAGTTGGAAAGAGGACCTGGCAAATATGAGATGCCGGGTGGGTTTGGAAGAGGGCGAGGGGCACTATGGGGTAAGGATCACGTCAAAAGGTTCAGTACAAATGTCGAACCAAATGTGGGGCCTGGTAAATATACGCCGACAGAAGGGCGCAAACCTGACTACAAATACAACCCCTCGTCTACTTTTGTCTCTGATACAGTGAGAACCCACTTCGACAGCCTCTACTTCAAAACAAATCAAAACTTCAAAGCAAAGATCCGAATGAAGTCGAACTATAAAGCACCAGAGCCCGGACCTGGACAATACGATTGCAACATCAGTGCAATCCAGCTTAAGACTACACCTTTTCCATTCCAATTCTTTGGCTCGACAGTTGAAAGGTTTGACCAGGATGATGCTGCCCCCCTGGGACCAGGAGTTTACAAATTACCATCAGACTTCTAGAACCGCAAACAATCTAACAAAGCTGCTCACTCGTTCAACTCCACGAGCGAACGCGACAATTCATTCCTTGAATTCGGAGCCAACTTCATCGATCATATTCCCGGTCCAGGAGCCTACACTGAAGAGCTTATCGTAAACTATTGTTTAATATTAGAAGAGACCGAAACTATACGGTAAGCACCGTCGCATCCAGATGTTTGGAGTTGCCGAAAAGAGGTTCATAGATAATAAAGAAATCATCGAAAAGCCAGGACCTGGCGCATATTTCTATCGTGGCGATGCCCAAGAAGAAAGGTAGTTCAGCTCAACCCATCATGACCCTCTGAACGGAATCTTTAAGTCAGCAACATCTCGAAATTGCTTTGGCGATGACAGAAGTACAATAGTCATTTATTCAGAGGATCAAACTCCCTTTGCAGCCTACGATGTCAATCAATTTGACTTGTCCAGTAAGGTAGAAAAGCAGAAGATCTTCATCTAAAATCTGAAGAAGATTGATGTTGAAAAAGCACCATTCGATTCAAGTCACAGCCGCTTTCCACACTACGAAGCGAAATCAAAAGACGAGAAAAAAGAAAAGGAGCCAATGGAAGCAACCACAAGACCCCAAGGTGACGATACGATGAGAGAGAGGAAGGCTCGTTCGGTGGCAACTTCGCCAGATGTTGTCCGACCAGCCTTCCTCATTGCGGAAAAGCGTTTCGCCGATGCGAAGAAGGGAGCTCCTAGTGTTGGCGCTTATGAGCTAAGGACTGAATGGGACAAAAAGAGTTTTAACAGGAAGTACGAGATGCAGTTACAGCAGGGTAATAAATGATGCTGTGTGTATTTGTTCAATAATCAAGCTTTTTTGGCTGATTCTGGTTAGTGGTATGTCTGGTTGGGTCTTTTAAAGTATTCAATATTCGTATATTGCTATCAAGCTGTTTTTGCTGTCTGTGGCTAATAGCAGATAGAGTTGGGTTGTTTGAAGTATTCAACGTTTGTGCCAGCCAGCGTATCCTCAATGAGTAACGTTGAGCCGTAGTTTCCTACATTGTTTGTGTGATGGAACGAATGATATTCGCTCGATGCCGAGAACGGAGGAATCCTGAACGGGCTCCACGGAATGTTGTAGTTGCTATGGCCTTCGTAGGCTTCGTTTAACCTCCAGATTCCCCAAATTAGATTCGTGAGGAAGTGCATATTCGTCCCAAGCAGTTTTGGTCCGATAGACAAGGGGATGAGTGCACCCATAATTAAATCGACTGGGTGAAAGTAACTAGTTGCCAGAAGAGTAGGCACCACGAACTCATGGTGCAGTTTATGAATCCTGTAGAGGTATTCGTGACCGATTCTGTGGAACAGATAAAAACCGATTGCTTCCAAGAACATGCAGATAAGAACTTGCCAGACCACAGTGAAGAAGGAGGGTACTTCGGGTGAGAAGCTCAACTTCGTACGAGAGCTGTCGAAGTAGAACAGAGCTGGGGTGATGAGACACAGATTCACAAAGTTAACAAGCAGGGCTTTATTCCGTAACTTCCTCCATCCTTATGGGTTGACTTCCCAAATCAAGTTCGTCTGAGTTTATCGATGTGCTGTTACCTTCGTGATTTTGTACTAATCAAACCTACCCGAGCCGTCCATCAGGTTGTACACAACATAATTCAGTGCGTGAAACACGAAGACGATGCCTTGGTACCCGTAGAAGTAGATCTCCCATTTGTGATCCTGCTTCGAGAGGATAAACTCCGGCCAGTACGCTGTGAATACCTTGAGCGTAATATACAGGACAGTAATGTTAATGACGAGTCCAACGACGTAGTTGATGCCTGATTCGATGGATGGTTACCCCTGTTCGTTATGTGTGCTTTTTCCTGCTTGAGCAGCAGCTGCGCCCTCTCTATGAGTACTTGCATAATTTGATGAAGAGGTTAATTAATGGACTAATGATAACAGCAGGTCTCACGAAGTTAATTACTTCAAGGGTTGGTAGCAACCTGCTGTAAAGAGATACAAGAGGTCATGTTGTTGGTTTAGCCAAAAGAAATCATTAGCATCGGGAGCTTATCTTTTGCCTGCAATAGCATATTTAACATCTTCGAATGGACGACGACGACCGTGATCTCGGAGGTAATGCTGATGGCCACTCAGACAAGATCAAGGAGTTGGAGAAGGGTCTGTAGGGACTCGGAAGTGACGACGACGACGATGATCTTACCAAAGGACTCGGTGATGCCATCAAGGACCTGTAGGCGCAGTTAGGGCCAGACTCTGATGAGTAAGAAGCCCCGTTGCCGGACGTGGCATAGATCAGCACGCTACTCAGTATGGACGCCTTCCTGAAAGACACCGGTAAGGCGTAGACAAAAGAGTTTTTCCTGAAGTTGCTGACACGCAAAGAGAAGTTCCTTGGACTAATACAGACTGGGAAGGTGACACCTGAGGCCTACAACCAGCTCCTCGAGAAGAAGCTAGCACAAACCAACAACCAGTAACTGTGGATTAATGAAGCCCTAAGATTGTAAAGTGCGTCGGAGAGGAGCTATCGCTTCTTGCCGAATGTGACTCTCAGAAAGCATGGTTATCCATGCTACTGAAGAAATGTCAGAAATCGATGGCGGCCCAAATGGCTATATTTCCCTAAACGAAAAACCAAGTTCAGCAACAGATGGAACCACCCAGAACAATGAAGGCAGAGCAACAGAAGGTTGAGGCTGTGAGAAACCAGCAACCACCACAGCCACCACAGCAAGCAACAAGACCACCACAGCAATTTACATCACAGCAAGCTCCACAGTCAAACACAAACATCGCAAGTGAGCCAGCTAATAAGCAGCAGGCACTCATCCAAAAACTCGATCAAGCAGCGCCTCAGAAGAAGGCAGAAATCGTGCTAAAGAGTTTAGCGAAGGTTGAGAGTCTGATCATGTACTACAAGCAAAACATGCCTGAACGGAAGGCCAAAGAGATCAACGAATAGCTGTTGCCAAAGCGTGAGCTAGCACTCAAGGTTGTGCAAGCACTGCTCGTCGGCAAGGATGTCCCAATCGGTGACTTTGTGATGAACAAAATGCCCAAAGTTGACTTTGAACGTTTCCACAACTGTACACGCAAGGAATTCTATTCCAACGTGGAGACCATCTGTAAGAAGTATAAGGACCTTGAGCGAGCTGAACGCGACTTCAAGAAGAAAATCGGTAGGAGTAGCGAGAATACCGATACCAGCAATCGCACTAACCAAATGCTGAAGCAGTATGAGGACGATTTGGAATTTCTTAACAGCATCAAAACCAAAGACTTTGTGCCACTACCCTCGGTGAAGGTGAGCAGCGAGGAGCGCGAGAACTTTGTGGAAAACACGAAACTGCAGAAGAACGATCTGCAGATAACAATCAGTAAGATTGAGGGTGTCAGCGGTCACGCAGAGCTGAAGATCTACTTCTAAGAGTCAAATAACGCTCGATCAGTGTTCGAGATTAACGAAGGGACGTGTAATGTGGACTTCTTACTGAAAGTGACTGAGGAAGCCCTAAAGGAAATCACCAAGAAGGTTGTCAAGGTTAAAATTGAGGGGAAGAAGATGCTAGTGTTCAATAGTGTGCTTGCATATGTCGAGATTTCACTTGCGGATTTTGCGAACAAGAATATGGTTTAGGGGGTTGCCGAAAGTGGGAATGTGAAGATAACATACCAGTTCAATATGAGGACACCAAGGAATAGAGTTACTAAGACGAAGATCAGCACCATTATGATGAAGCGGTTTCCAGAGTACGTGTACGATCCCACATTCGAAACTGATTTTCTCAAGAGGTTCATCAATCATAGTGAGACCGTGAAGCCCATCGAACAACCAAAACCTCAACCTCAGCAACCAGTAGTAGTACAACAACAACCACAAAAAGCACCTGTACCACAACAGCAACAGGCCTTGATTCCTCTCTTTTATGCCTAGCGTACCGAAGAGAGCCAACGGAGAATGGCTTCAGTATCGGTTCAAGGGTTTACTCCTGATAACATTGTCAGGCCGGAGATATACTCAGACTGTATCAGCTATTTGGCGAGAATGGACGATGTTCTCGACAAGGCTATGAACCAAAGCTATGTCTTTAAAGTAAACAAACGTCTGATAGAGGAAATCCAAGACGAGATTATGAAAAAGAAGGGATTTTTGGAGAATTCAAGAAAGGCTGGAAGGTTACCCAACGAGCAATATGCCAATCTTCTTCAGTCTAACATCCAGCGAGACCAAGGACTTGCACAAGTTTTCACCCTGCAGAATTTCCCGCAAATGGCAGCTTTTCTCAACACTAGAGTGCAGGTAACTGTCCAATAGCTCAATTCCCTGGTGGCACCACCACAGCAACAGGTTGTACAGCAACAGCAGCAAACTCAACCTATAGAAAAAAAACCCTCAACCCCACAAATCCAACCTCAGCCTCAGCAACCACCTTCCTAACTTCCACGACAAACCTCCACGAAGACAGAACAACCACCCTCAACAGTACCGAAGGTCAGTCCACAGCAGGGAGCAACAACAGTTGCAAGCAAACAGTTCGACCTCAGCCAGTATCCGCTATTCGTAAATGCAGTTCATATTTAGTATGTGAAGCGCACCCCTGAAATGAGTCAAGCACTGGCTGCTCTATCAGCCCCACTCGACTACATAGATCCGGCTAAGATTAAGAGTCCAGAAACACAGTGCTTTAGTGTGAAGTATCTCACTGACTTTGAAGGAGTGCTAGATAAGATTATGGGCGACACCACAGTCGACAAGGCAAATCGCAACCAAGCGGAGGATCTTCAGGACTTAATTATGAAGAATAAAATGGTACAACCTATCGTCGATGTAGGTCATGGAGAAGAAGAAGGCAGGCATGACTCCAGAACAGTACCGGCAGCTTGTAACCAATAACATTGAGCAAGACCAGAAACTGTTCGAAATATACAAAAAGCTGAATTTAGTGGAGTTGCAACAGTTCATCCTTGGTCGCATTCGACTTATGAAAGTTGAGCTGGGAGAGCCACCGGTGATGATTATTGTCAAGAACACCTTTGACTTGAACGAAGTCAGGGAGGTGTCCGATATCGCTCGGACTGCTGAGTCAATCAAAGTTCTCGAGAAATTTGGAGTCGAGTTACAACGACCGGAATTGCCTCAATTCTGTAACTGCCTGACTTACCTGGAGAAGATGATAGAAGTGAGCAAAAGCCCTGAACTAGTGAAGGCGCTCAACGCAGCGAAAGACCGGTTTGGAGAGCTAGCAGAAAAAGGGGAGATGGATGAGCAGAAGTATGCTGCATTAATTCGAAAGAATAAGGAAGACGATATCTCGAGGTTAGATGTGTACCGAAAGTTGGACCTGAAGGAGTTTTACCTGTTCATTAAAGCTCGTCTGAAGCTCATCGAGGAATAGCTAGCGAACCTGTGATCGTTGGTGTCAGTTAGGATTGTTGAAGAATTACGAATGGGGTGGGGGACCTGTTGATTTGTTAGGTTTGCTGCTTCAACACCACTTTCTCCATGTCCAATGGCCTCTTCAAATAGGTTTTTCAGTTGCTGCAGAATTGCGATGAAGGGAACTGACCTGCCTGCCTTGCGCAATTGAAAGCGCCAGAAGGAGAATTTCCGACCGAACTTAAACAGTAACAGAGGTGAGGATTTTATAAACAAATATTGGAAGAGTCGAAGCATATGAGTCAAATTGTCGAGCAGGGCCGGGAAGAGTGGCTCAGCCTCATCGAACCGCTACTGGAGGAAGCGTCCACCGAGGCTGCTGATAGCTCCAGTGAGTTCGAACCCTTCCCGGCCGCTACTCCAACCAAATACAAGACTGAGGTACGATGCTTCGCTAATTCAGAAGTGTCGCTACTGGACGCTCGGACTGGAGTGCCCTTTCCGTGAGCAGTGCTGCTTTGCCCATGGCAGCAATGAGCTCAGAAACAAGCAGCATCTTCCGCGAAACTACCGAACAAAGGTGTGCGCGAACTTCCAGCGAACCGGCTGTTGCAAGTACGGCGAGAGATGTCAGTTCCTACACCCTGCGGCCAAGCCTATCGCCCTCCGGCGCCCATCGAGCATAAGTGTTAGTTATGCCGACGTGCTAGAGCGAATGGTGGAACAACCAATCAGCAGCCCGGCCATTCCCGTCAGGTAAGGGTTTTCATCTTATTCAGACGCCTCAAGGTCTTCGAGGAGTTCCAGCTGGACAGCTTCGACTGCGTCGATTGGAAGTTCAAAAAGAACCGGCTGTACTCAATTTGAATTCCCTATATTGAATCTATGTTTGATGGCTGCTGCACTACGCCTGGGACTGCTTTCCCGCCGTACTGCTCGCTTCTTCTATCAAGCACTCAAGCTTCGTCATTGACATAATCAACCCTCAAGCCCAACCATTACCGTTAGGCTATCTCACGTACTTTTGAGCTCACTTCACTGTCATCACCATCACTGCTCGTGGTTATTGAGTGGTCGATCTGATCCACCCGTTCTCGCCCAAAAAACTAATGTTTCTATGGAAGTCTAATGGGATGTGCCAGCTTGGTTGGAAAGCACCAACCATCGACGGTCGGGCCTCATGGAACGGCTGCAGCGTTATCGCACGGGTGAAATAGACGACGGAAACGTTCCCTCCGACGTCCTTTTGAACATGCTTGACCCTTGAATCAACTTTATTTTATTCTTTTATTATAATTGGGTGGGAGCGTTCGCTATCACTTCTCCCGGAAGAACTCCCTTGACTTCTTCGGCTTGTTGATTTGGATGTGGATTTTCGGCTCGCTCTATCCCTTTAGCTTCGTCTTTGTCTCCAGGCTCAGTTTAATCTTCACTGGAATCGACTGGTTTTAGCGGCGGAGACCCTCGTCGTTTCGGACGGTCTATTTAATGCGTACCGAGATCTCTTTGGAACGGCTTTTGCTCTTTGATTTGCTTGATGGTTGACCGTCTCTTTACCTACTCTTTGGCTTCTTCTTGAGCTATCTCGACTCATTTGGGAAGAGATGATTACTTCTCTTGGATCGTTGCTAGTCCTTGAAGTGAAACTGAGCGTTTCTCACGTCCTCAGGCATTCCCTTCGTAATCCACTAATGGCAGAGAGCTTATTTTGGAGTCATTCTCTCACGTGGATCCCATCTCAAAATACCTTCAAGGAACTACAGGAACAGTTCCTCTTCGGGAGGAATGATTTAGTGCAGCTTTCTACCAAAGCCATTCGTCAGCTTGACAGTCTTCATTTCGGGAGGGAAGCTGAGATCCTCATTGAAAAATTTACTTCCCCGTTTGGAAGCTCTAAGCATTGATTGAGGTGGTAACCCAAGAGTCCCTACTAGGTAGTTTACCTGTTCGTACTCATTATCACCAGGGAATAGTGGCGACCCCAGATAAAGCTCGGCTAGGATGCAACCAAACGACCACATGTCTATCATTGAACCGTAGCCGGTTTCCAAGGTAATTTACGGGGCTCTGTAGTACCTTGACTGGATATACGAGTAGAGAATCTCCTTCTCGTAGCAGCTGGACCCGAAGTCGATGATTTTGATGCCTGATTTATCGGGTTGCTTAAGCAGGATATTCTCGGGTTTGAGATCACAATGGATAATTTTCCTCTCTTTGAGAAACTTGAGCGAGACGAGAATTTGAATAGCGAATCGTCGAATGAGCTCCATATCAAGCCCGTTGTAGCCGTTGCGCTTGATGAGCTCGTAGAGGTTGTCGCAGAGCAGCTCGAAGATGATGCACTGCAATAGGTCAGCTGTGGTACCATGTGGCTGCGAAATCGAAGGAAGTCCCTGATCTTGACGATGTTGGAAGTATTTTCGGTGTCGTTCTCGCGGATTGCCAGCAAAATCTTAATTTCGACTTGCGCTTGGTTGTAGTAACGTTTCTTATTCTTGATAACCTTCAGTGCCAGCATTTCCTTCTTCTTGTGATCGAACACCTTGAACACTTGGCCATAGGAGCCCTTGCCCAAGTACTACATCAGTTCATATCGGTAGGCGATATGATCGTTCAGCACATATTTGTACTCAGCACTGGAATTAACTCAAAAGTACTCACTGTTGTCGTATATTACTTCCTCTTCGCCAATCTTCTACCGCTTCCGAGCACGATGTCCGATGAAATAGATTTAGTCGAATTCTTTTATCTATCTTCGTTCGTCCCGCGTAAGGTAGTGTGGAAATCGCATCAACACCTCATCTGGAGTCAGAGGAAGGTTATCCTCCTTCCATTCTTCTTTGGGACGCTACAGTGAATTCGAACACGACTCACCTTTCTTTGGTAGCATCACCGACTTGCCGAAGTTCCTCGATAACTCATCATACTAATCTCGAAGCGACACCCTCAATGGTCTGCGATTGGAAACATGCTCCCTGTTCCTTTCACTGTTGAGCCGTAGACATTCGAGATTTTGGATGATGTCGAGTGGCAGCTTCTGCACTGTGCGCCCATCAAGCATCTCGGAAAGTTCATGTGTGCGACCAGTCTCGTGCGTTTGGAACTCTAGGATTTGATAACATTTCATACTTCTTACAGAAGAGTGGAAGCTAGGTCGCACGAGGTTGAGGCACCTCGGTGTGGTGTACTACGGAGCTCTTCAGTTTGTCGTGGCTGTGCTTATTCATTGGCGTGGTTTTCTTACGAAGCTAACGGGGTCTCGTGGGTGCGTCACTGAATAAGTGCGAGAGGTACTTTTTGAAAAATGCGGGGACTTGGTTGATGTACTGCTTGAGCTTGTTGCACTTGGCTTCGGTAACTAGCTACTGCGTGGGCTTGCTTTTTGAGGGTTTTCGGCTTACAGCGCCCTGGCTGTTCTTGTTTGGCTTGAAGCTCAACCTGCCGGAGAGCATGGGTCCTTCGGTATAGACTGCATGAGTGGGGCAGCTACCTTCCACGAACTCGCGTTGGCGTTTGGAGCCCTTAGAACGGCTCTTACTGGAAACACTCTTGGCAGGGACGGTTCGTCTCAGGTCCATTGAATAAAATTATGTTTAAATGGGTATTGCAGTGAGATAGTGGCTATACCAGGCACGTCGAAATCACAAGCAGCTGAGGTGTCAATCCTTCATTCCTCGTCCTATTCTTTAGGAAAAGAATTTTTCCTCGATGAAGAGCTAATCCCATGACGCTGTGATTGTGTGTTAGCAACAAGACGGCTGGAAGATGGAACTTTGTTGTCGGGGAACAGTTCGAATTCGTCGTTCTGCGCAGATGATGACTGCACCGATGAATGTTCCTCTTTCATTGCAATGAGGATAGGTTTAGCATTCTCATGAAATTTTTTCCAGTTCGCAACCCCACTTCTTGAACTATTGATGTAGTCAATTGGGGGAGTGTTAAGCTCTTGAAGCAGATCCCAATGCTTGAAATTTAGGATGGCGTCCAACCTTTCCAGTACGGTCTCCGAGCAGACAGATGGGGTCTTCGGTTCGGGCACTGCTGCTCTGTTCGGAGGTCTTGGTGATGAAAGCCTTTCAGCAGATGATCTCACAACGTTCCTATTGAGTACTCTTTCTATTTCCTTGAACTTTGGAAAGTGAAGGCAGACCTCTCGGTTGGTGAATAGCAACTGAACCGACACGCCAATCATATCTATTGCAAGCTAAACCTTCCCCTCGATGACGTTGAAGAAGATCCTGAGAGTCTTGGTGTGGTATAGATTGTGATGTTGTTACTTCGGCAAGCCGTTGTGCTAAATTCTCAAGTCTCCGTCTGAAAGCATGATGGTATCCGCCCAAACTTATCTGAAGGATTGAAGTCGTGTTGCTCTCACCATGTACTCCTAAACAAGCTCTGAAGGCAGTCGAGGCAGGTCTCGAGCGACATCTTCAATGAAGGACTGCATGAAGTGTTGTAGTCGCCCTTCAGGTTCATTCATCGATTAATATTAGCAGGTTAGTTAAAATCGAACGTCAGCGAGTTCCTTCGTAGACCTTGGCCAGTTCGGACTACCATCGTTTCTACTGGTTCTTCTTCTCAAGCTCGGTAATGTTACGAAGACCGTCAACCAGCTAAGCATGCATCCTGGTCTTAGTCAGCTGCTGGGGACGAGCAGATTCAGTGGCGATCAGAGGCTGAACCAAATGTGAAACAATGGGCTGAGGTGGCTGGTTGATCATCATCTTGATCAGCTTGTTCTCGATGATGTCAATATGCTGACTCTCGGCACGAGTATCCTTGACAGGAATGGCAACAGGAATATCCTTGAGGTTCTTTACGACCTTCTCCTGGGTCGCCACGTTCTCCTGCATCAAACCGATTACTTCCTTCATCTGCTTGATACGCTTGCGATCATCAGGTTTGGTCTGTGGCAGCATATTCTTCTGCTCGTTTTAGAATCGCAAGAGATGCGCTTCAGAGAGTTTAGCCTCACGATGAATACGACGCTTCTCATCAATAGTGACCTTGGTCATCTTCTCTTGGATGATGTCGCAATAGCGCTGCCTCTCCAGTTCATACTCATAGTCTTTGTGGTCGAGTTGGCGCTTCGATCGATAGATTTCCACTGCTTAGCGAGGATACTTATCAAACAGTCCGTAGTCTTTGGTACCCCATGGCACTACAGGTCTGAACTGGTATCGAACCTTGCCTCCATGAGTAGAGTGAAGTCGGTGAAGTGTATTTAAGAATTTACCGATGTGGAGATTGTTTTCACTGTTCAAAAAGTGGTCCAGTTCAGCATTGTCACGCAATGCGAGGATTGCAGATTTAGTTTGGACAATAAAGGCAACGACGGTAAAGAATACCAGTTAGGGATACTGTCGGTAACAGAAGAGAGTGTCCACCAGGCTGAGGTAGTTTTAGCGATCGAGGACGTCACTGAAGAAGCTGCTGAGCAACTCCCATACAAGCTTGGTGACTGATAGACCTGTCTTTTAGAAGTGTTCCAAGATGGTCGGTTCAATCTATTCGAGCAACTACTCGATATTTTGCAGGACATCCGCATTGGCTACTGGGAAGGTTTAGAAGAGGAACTGCAACCAGTACGTGAGGAGTCGGTGCAGTACCTCAAAGCATAACAGCTAATCCTCCCCCAATACGCTGACAAGAGGGAACACCAAGCATGGGAGATAGTCTGCTTCGGCGAATACTGGAGAATAGTGGGCGAGCAGGCTCAGTTCGACTTTCATCTTTTCGAGCAACACCAAATTTTTGATTGGGTATCTGGCTGGGAGCATCTTTGTAGATTAGTGTACACCCTCCCTGAGCAGTCTTTTGAAACCGAGGAGATGACCAGGTAGCTGCAGCAGATACTTGTATGTAAGAGCACGATGTTTGTCCACAAATCGGTGGTTGCGTCTCATAAACTCGCAGAGCTTCTCCCTTGAGAATTACTTGAGGTCTTAAGGCGAAATTAACGCTGATTTGTAGATCTTTTCGAGATTTTGCTCGTTCTGTGCAAGGTTGTTCTGCGAAGGCAATACTATTGCGTTGGGACAACCCTATCGATTGCAGAAGCCGCCAGCACAATAGCAACCGCCATTGTTCAGTGGGTTTTTTTTATGTTCGAGCTCTCCAACCGGCACCATAAACTGCTGTTGATCCATTGTGCTCACGAAGATATCGTTGCTAGAGCTAATGATAGCAATGAAATCGTTGGAGTAGCTTGTCGCAAACTATCTGGCACCCGGTAGAATACTCTCCAGCTTCACTTGGATCTTGTAGGATTAGCTCACTGGCCCCGCATAGAGGCCGTTACTGGCTCTCACTAATAGAAGTGTATCAAAAAAGGTAGCTTGCTGAATAGTGCCCGGCAATCTATTCGAATCGACCTCTTGGAAGTTGATCTTGTCGTAGACAAAGTTAGTCATGAACAGCTTCTTATCGTCAGCTACTGCAAGGAATTGATTGCGAGAAGCGGCAAGCACACACTTCCCCTCGACATCCCTCACGAAGGTCTCGGTGTGTTCGAACGTATCGAGGCACCAGAAGAATACGTTTGCGTCGTCGAACAGATTGATTAGGTACTGACCGTTGAACGTGAATACCGAATCTGCGAAGAAGCTGGTCGAACAATTGAGCGTCTTCTCTTTGGTAAGGGTGACTGCGTTCCAAAGGATACAGGCCTCACTGGACTGGCTGAGTACAAGCTGCCGGTTGCTATTGTAGTCCAGCTTGTTGATGGCAGTGCGGTGACTGGTTAGCTTTTTTTTGAGTTTGAATGCTGCATATCCTAAAAGGGTACTCTTCAAGCTGAACACCATAACTTCATGGCATGTGCTCTAGCTGGCCAGTAGGTAGTCTCTCGTAAAGACCACTTGCTGAATTGGGTGTTCGCCTTGATGTAGCACCGCCACTCGATGGTTAGGTCGGTGATACAGCAACAGATTGTGCTCGCGATCTGAAAAGGCTACCATGGATGCGTCGTCGTTGAGTGCCAGCTTACTATGTGGGCCCAATCTGCGATTGAACTACTTGGGACAGAGTTTGAACTGTAAATTCATCAGTTAGGATTATATGTGCATATCACCTAAGCGAGCAGTGCGTGGGGTTAAGTCGGTTGGGCGACTTCTTATCGTCGTGCAGGCTCAGTTTCTGGTTATTGAAGACCTTCCAGAAACGCAGAGTTTCATCGGCTGAGGCGCTGCACACTGTCGAATCGTCGGGAGCCAATGCTAAATGTAGCACTCGTTGTGTGTGGCCATGCAGCTCAACGATCTTGGAAAATTCGCCGTACTGAATAAGCTTGATGGTGTACCTTCCAAACGCAGAGTTGATTGTTTGAGTATCCATGAGAACTGAGAATCTCGCGCTCATTCTTGTTCCATATAAGCGAACAAACCTGGCTTTCAGTATTAACGGTATGTAAGCATTTTCCAGTTTAGACATTCCAGAAGCGCATTGATTTGTCGGTAGTTCCTCCTCCTGTTGCCAGCAAATTTCGTTGCCAAGGGCACCAAGCAATGGCTTTAACTGCTGCCTTGTGGCCTGCGAGGGTATGTCTCACTCTTCCCATATTAATGTCCCAAACCATTGCGAGGTTGTCGTTGCTACCACTCGCCAGCCCGCTGGGGCTTTGCTTCAATCCGCAGACCTCTCCTCTGTGCCCTTCGAGTCTCATAACAATGGGGTTTGCTGCTTTGATATCGTAGCCGTGAATGAGAGTATCCTTTGAGCCAGAATACAGGAGACTTGAGAATGAAAGAGATGAAACTCGGTTCATGTGCCCTCTGAGAGTTCTAACTAAAGCTCTTCTTTCAACATCGTACAGTTCGATGTTTCCAAGAGAGTTTCCAATTGCAACCATCTGACTGTGCGGTTGGAATGAAATACTGCAGACGTAGCCCTCTTCCAACCTGCAGAGCTCACTAATTTCAGCAGGCGTGTAGAGATAAATGGTGTTGTTCAACCCAATACCGAGCTGACCTGATGGACTCCAATCCATGAGATTGAGATAGTAATCGTCTCGGAGTTCTGGAGCATCCAGAATCTTTTCAGGCACAAGAGAGACGCTTCTCATCGTAGAGCTATCCACTTTTTCGCTTTTCTTGCTCAGCAGGTCATAAACCGTTGAACTGAGAGTTGGCTCTTCCACCTGAGGCTTCTTGTAATTTAGCAGCCGACTATTGTTTTACTTGGTGTGACTGTTGCGCATGAGATTCTCTGTGAGCAGTCGTTCGTAGCCCTGCATTTATTGATGGGGATCCACCCACGCAGCATTGTGTTGCTGTCGGTGTGGAATGAACCTGTCACAGGGGGCCTTGACGGACCTACTCTTCCAGAGCGGGTGCTCCACCTCCATCTTGCTTGAGCACAGCTCCCGACCAACCTACTCGAATTCGGTATTCATGCTGCTGCTATCCGTTAAGTTTGCGAGGTTATTATAATTAGCTAGTGTAATGGCGCAGTGGCGCATATTATCTCCTGGTAATCGCTGTTTGGGCGTGTTTGTTGAGAGTTGGTGGCTGTCGCATCACAACAACCATTTACGCTTAGTAAACAAATATTGTTTTCGGAATGTCACTGGTCAATACCTCAGGAGTGCGCTGCGCCTTCCATCCCGACGAAAGTATCTTCAACTTCTGCAAATCACCCTCCTGCTTCCTGCCGATGTGCCCAATCTGCGTCAAGATCCACTCTTAGGAACACCGCGCATAGAAAACACACGGCGATTACGAAAGGTACAGTTTGGATCTAGGTTAGTCTCACTGGAGTTGTAGCTGAAATCGAGTATAACATCCGAGCCTTGGAAAAGATACTAGTTGCTGCCAGCGAAGACTTCTTGCAGCATTACTAATGCAAAAAGCGCAGCGAAGCAGAAATTCGAAAGAAGATTTTGTAAGCACGCAACCGCCTCACCCAACATATCGACCGCTACCTTGATGAAATTGAAGCTTCGCTGGTCAAGTCACTCTCCAACTACAACGAAAGCACCGTGGACGAATTCACCAAGATTGACGAAGAAATTGTTGGGTTGCAGCAAAAGTTGGAAACTGCCTTGAACAACCTCTACGGGGAGAAGACTCTGAAGACTATTATCACTTACTATGCCCATGAGAGTCTGAGTTAATGGCGGGAACAGGTTGCTCAGGTGGAGTCTCGCATCAGTGAGCTGCAAAGTCGCTCCGTAACCATAACGACTGATGGAGCTGCCGTTGCAGATGTTATGGAAAGGCTGGACCGGTACCTCATACTCAGCTACGATAACTACTGCGAAAGCGGAATCTACGCTAAGGAGTTCTCCAAGACCAGATCGGTAACGAGCTCGCGCTGCGCACACACAAAGGTCAGCTGAGGTTCTCACTTGATATTGTCGATCTCCTCACGAATTTTATTCTTCTCAACGATCTCCTTGAAGTCTCGGAGGCGCTTTGCTGTGTAATCAAACACCTCGCTCTCTTTTATGCCCTTGCCGACGATCTCGTTGAAGATTATTTGGAAGCCGATGCTAATACCACTGCGTTCCAGGTACGCATAGTATTCCTTCTTTATCTTCTCAGTCTTGGGGTTGGACCCTTTCGTCTTGGGGAGGGATTGAGTATTCTCGGGCTCGTCGCTCATGCGTTGTATTAAAGTTATCGGCGGTGGGTTATTATAGAATGAAGGAAAGCTAAAGATAAGCTGCAGTGCTCGATCTACTCGGACAGGTTGGATTGGAGCGTCCCCCAAAATCACTTGACGAACTGTTCAGCGGAGCAGTTCTGCATGACTTCTTTGGCAAAATGTAAGGCGCAAGGCAAAATGTAGGCTCAAGTAGGACACCCAGTTGCTAATCAACTTCAGGCCACTACCGTAAATCGATTAGGATGTGTCGTACCAGTAGCAGAAACTCACCTCCTTGACACACCTATTCAAGTAAGTTCGGTAGTTGGCAGAGGAGCACAAGCATGCCACTCGGCAGCTCAACCTAAAACGGATAGCCTACGATGATGACGAGGATGAACTGTTCGAGTTGATTCGCTTTATCGTGGAGACGCTGATCCAGGATACCATTGTGATCGAGACGATCAAGCAGTGTTCCCCGTAGACCCAGATGTTCTTCATGACCATCCTTCAGCACCACGCCAAGAGCGATAAGAAGCATTCCTAGACTGAACAGTTGCTGACCACCATCGAATAGCTGGAGCTTAGTATTCAGGAGAAAGACGCCAGCATAAAGAATTTGAATGGGCGGCTGCTGTTACTCAGCGAGTAGAACGACACGTTGCGCCATGAATCGTCAATTTACAAGCACGAAGTCGACGAGCTGAGAAAAAAGATGGGTGAGTATGAGGAACTGGAACACGTGTTCGACAACAAGGATAACTAGCTGCGCCAACTCAATGACCAAGTACAGGAGCTTCGACTCGCATTGCAAAAGGAAAAGATGAATGCGAAGGATAGGATCGAGGAGATGCAGGCTAAGCTTGCCACTGCCAAGTAACAGCTCTCGAGGTACGAGGACAACCACGAGGTAGAGAAGCTGCGCAAACAACTCAAGGATTGTCAGCACAACGTGGAAGAGCTCACAAGCAAGATGAATCAAGACAAATCTGTAACCAAGAATCTCAAGGACCACTGCCTGCGGTTGTAGGAGAAGCAGAAGGAGCTGCTGAATGAGAAAATGGAGATGGTGCTGATGGCCAGCGAAAAGTAGTAACGTTTGAATCGGCTGACTTCAAAACTAGAGGAGTGCTAGCACCGCCTCCGGAAGTAGTTGGAAGAGAAGGAGCAATTCACTCGATCCATGAAAGACAGCAACAGGGAAGCACTGGGAGTTGAACTCAACTATCAGTTCAAGACCATTGCTGAGACTTCGGTGGACTACTGTACGAATGTAGATTGCCAGCGCGCCAAAGAAGACAGCAAGACCTACTACAGTCGCAACCTAGAGCTCACGGAAAAGTTGCAACGACTGACAGCGATGCCGAGCAGCAACGGAAGTGGTGACGATTACTCGGCTAAACTGAGTGGTCTTACAGCCGAGAACGGCAAGCTACGAGAGAAGCTTGCTTCCTTAACGAATAACGTACAACTTGGTTAAGGGGTAGGCAGCAGGCTTTTACGAAGAAGCCATGGTTAAGCTTAAGAAAAAGAACGGAATTTTAAAAAAGCGCCTCTAGGAATAGGAAGAAAAGCGCGGGCGCTAAGCTGTTACCATGAGCAGCGTCATCTTGGAGCTTCAACAGATCATCCAGGACAACATTCCCAATAGTCGCATTGTAGAACTGCTGCGCAAGTTAAAGTGATAACCTCAGTTTCTTGTGATTATAAGTGCCACAGTTTGGGGGTTGGAGGGTGCAGTCTCATCGGCTATCATTCTATAAGCTGCCCTTCTGAAATTCGGAAATATTCGATAGCTAGATGTATTTCCGCGAAGTGAAGGCTAGACGGCTCGCAGACTGGAAACGAAACTACCTTTGGCTGAGGTGCCAGGCCGTATTACGAGGGCCTTCTTCGCAAATCCGAGTAAACTGCGAATTGATATTTTAAGTGGACGCTGAACATATTTCGTGGTTCTAAGGAATATCGAGCCATAATGCCTCAGTTGGAAACTGCTTGCACTGGATTTGAGGATACCTTTTGGATAGTCCGAATCATCCCCGCCGGACCTCCTTTCGGTCATGTAGACCTTCAGAGCCTTTCAAGCTAACCGACTAATATTAATTATTAATGGTTAGAAGAAACACTATGCGAGTAGCGGTGGTGTTGGCGCTGCTGCTGATCGGATTGGCTAGGGACTGTCCGATTTAGATCCCCAAAAACATCAAGTTCAAAAGCGGTACATTTTTAACTCTACGCAGAGCACATCATGCTCACAACTTAGCCGGGGAATTACCAATTCAACACAGCTGCTTCCAACCAACGCTACGAGCTGCCTTTCGATGACAGCTTCAGCCGCACCCCTCAGGTTGCATTAGGTACCAACAAAAAATAATCTTAGGACTTCAAGGGTTCGAAAGCGATCAGACGAGTAACTTCAGCCTCGTCGCGCTGGCAACGCCTACCTCCACCTCGAAGCTACCCATCAGCATAAGCACCCCTTGGACTAAGACGAATTGGAAATCGCTCAAGCTTAATTATTTGGCTACTGATCGCGACGATCTTGAAATTGGCGCGGCAACTATGGGTAGGGACAAGAGCGATAATACAATCATCTCTTACAATTTCCGCAACCCCAAGAAATACGGCAATAACGCATCCCTGATAGTTAAGCCATTCATCAATGGCTTCGATGTCAGCTCTAAATAATGGGCTCCCCTCGGTATGATTGTTGAACCTTCCGCATATGGCCCCAACGGTGCTTGGGCACGAATCAGTAATTTGACCAAGGGCCTTATCACCAGCATCTTCGGTAGCTTTGTTATCTTCCAACCAAACGCTGTTGGATTCCTGTTCTCTGAAGGATACATACAGCAAAACTTCCTCAGTGCTACATTCTCGATCAACATCCCAAAAAATGCCATCAAGAGTATCGAGAGCTATCTGGTCGGAATTTCTTCGTTCAGCTTCGACGCAACCAACGCGATTTCATTCACTTCCTCCCTTGACTCGTTCCAGCTGCAAATCGGTCCAATCTACACAAATACAATCAATACCATCGGCTTCCACTACCTTCTCATTGCCAAGGGAGTTTGCTCCGATTGTGTTGGTCACCCAATCCTATCCAATGGAACCTGCGTGGCTGTATGCCCTAAAAACACAGTCGTTCGCGGTGCTGAATGTGTTGATGTGTATTGCCCAGAGTATTCCACATTCGATGGAAAGAATTGCTTCTGCGATGCAGGCTACCACAATTTCAAGGAGATCTGCATTAGTTGCCCTCAAAACACCGGATTTGATGCGAAATCACCCACTGGGTGCGTCTGTAGTCCAGGATTCTACAACATTAGTGGAGTATGCACCTCTTGCGGTCAGAACTCTCGATTCAACGGTAACGGCTGTGAGTGCCTCCAAGGCTACTACGTCATCAATGGGCAATGCGATGTATGCCGAACAGGTCAATGGTATCCCAATCTCAATAAGTGCGGTCCCACTTGCGGAAAGAACTCTAACTTCGATGGAAATGCGTGTGTCTGTCTTCAAGGTTTCTATGTGATCAATGGACAGTGTGATACCTGCCCTTACGGACAGTACTGGGACGGAGCAAAGTGTCAAGCCTACTGTGTTGCTGAAGAAAAATGGAACGGAACTGCTTGTAACTGCATCGATGGACTTTACAGAATCGATGGTGTGTGTGATGTCTGCAAACCAAACAGTGCCTGGAACGGGAACCAGTGTGTTTGCTTGGACGGGTTCAATCCCATTAACTGCAAGTGCCTGAAATGCCCAAAGAACAGGCGATGGAGCCCTGCCAGCAAGAGCTGTGAGTTGAAACCTATCGGTTGCAACGGAGCCTACGAGGAATCCAACGGCTATACCTGCCAGTGCAAAGCAGGATATGTCAGGACTAACGGAGTTTGCACAGCTAACTGTCCACCTAACTCTGCTTACAACAACGGACAGTGCGTATGCAACATTGGTTTCATCGCCCAAAACAGCCAATGCCTTCCAGTTCCTCCACCAACTCCTCCAACTCCTCAGCTCCCACCAACCACCAACCCAATTGCTCCTCCAAATGTCTACTGCAACTCCAACAGCTATTGGAATGGTGCCCAATGCGTTTGCAACTATGGTTACACCTTGTCCGGTGGCATGTGTGTGGTCTACGGTTATGGATCTTGCTCAACCAATCAGTTCTGGAACGGAGTTTCATGCGTCTGCAATATTGGTTTCGCATACAACAATGGCTATTGTATCGCAAACCCGATCAACCCCAACAACTGCCCGGTAAACCAATATTGGAATGGAATTTCATGTGGCTGCAACAACGGCTACAACTCAATTGGTGGTGTTTGCGTTATAATCCAAACCTGCCAGCAACCAATGATCTGGAATGGAAATGGTTGTGGTTGCCCCACTGGTTTGATTTTGATTGGCAATACTTGCCAGTCAATCCAGACTTGTCCCGATCAGGCGTATTGGAATGGATTCACCTGCACCTGCAACACTGGTTTCACACTCAACGGTAATCTCTGCGTGCCAGTTCCAACGATCCAATGCGGTCCCAATTCCTACTTCAACGGAGTTTGCTGTGTCTGCCAGGCCGGTTTCTTCAAAGGCATGAACAACATGTGCCAGAGCTGCCCAATTAACACCTACTGGAACGGTGTGAGCTGTGTGCCCAACGTGAATATCCAATGCCAACCAAACTGCAGGTGGAATGGAGTGTGGTGCGAGGAGATCAGCATCAACTGTGTAGCGAACAGCTGGTGGGATGGTGTTCGTTGCCAGTGCAACCAGGGATTCTTCAATGTGAGCAACTACTGCATCCAATGCCCGCCAGGTACATTCTACAACGGATACTCATGCTCAAGCGGCCCGATCGTCAATCAGTGTGCTTCCAACCAGATTTGGAACGGCTTTGCATGCGTTTGCTCAAATGGCTTTTACCAGATCAACAACCAGTGCTTGTCATGCCCGGCCAACACAGTGTGGAGCGGTTCATGCTGCACGAATGCCCAAATCCGCCCTGTCCGCTGCGGTCCGAACCAGCAGTTCATCTTCAACAGCTGTCAGTGCCTTCCAGGATTCTATCCAGAGGGGAACGGGTGTGTTAGCTTCTGCCGAAACTGCTGATTGCTGCGTTGATAGTTCATTATTATGGAATGCCAATACAAATTGTATGATCAAAGTCTTGTAGTAGCCAATGAGGTTGTTTCACTTCTTCAGAGAAACGAAGCGACTGTTGAATTTCACCCTTTCATTGATCTTGAAGAATGAAAGGTTCTTGATGACGCGAGGCAGGATGACGGGTTCGGGTGTTAGCGGTTTGTCTTTGGTGATGGAACGGTGTTCATCATACCGACGTTGCACGTCCTTCTACCGATAGAGCTGCTACCGCTTCTTGCTTAGATAGATGTCCTTGATTTTTATAGGGTTCAGAGTGCGCTTCTTGAAATGCGGGATCAGTATGTCCCTCGGAATTAATGTGCTGAATTCCGTAGTCTATTAGTCGCTCGCGTCCTGATCACCTAACGTGAGGTCCTTCCTTTCGGCGCGTATCAAGTCTGTACGGTTATGCAGCCTTGGTAGCTCCATAATAAATGAAATAATACCTTACGCCGGTCGGCTACTCAGTAGTGTTCCTGCTCGGTGTTTACTTCGATAGGCTTGTTCGATGTACCTGCGGTCTCAGGAAGGGCACTACCAGCTACCCAAGGAAAGCAAAAATACCACCCGCATAGCTTGGGTTGTTGTGACAGCACTGGTGTGTACGACGCACTGCTGGTATCAATAATGTCGGGAGATGCCACTTTAGCAGTGCTTCTACATGGAGGTGCAGCTTCTTCCAATCCTGAAGACATTGATTGCGAATACCATTCTGTTCGCTCAGCACATAGTTGATCGTGGGAGCTTCCTACCGATGACCTTTACCGTGAAGAACGTCATAGCAGTAAACCGCAGTGCCTAGCATAGGCTCCAATTCTATAAGAACTTCTATTCAGAGTGGTCTTCTTCCGAGCCTCTGAGGAGCACGTGAGCATCTTCTTCCTCAGTTTGGTGTTTGCAGTAAGTACCTAAAGCTGGCTATATAGGTCACTCCCACAAGCTATTCTACAAGATCATTCGTGGAAAGCCGTATCGGTTGGGATCCTATATTGGCCAGCTCATCTTCACCTTCCTGTTCAGTCTGTACTGTTCGTTCGTGCTGAAGCGAACGCACCAGCTGCTGGCAGTTGTGCTGCTGCACGCATACTGCAATATGTTGGGACCGCCAAACATCAACAAAGGTAGCTCGATGGATAACTCAAGACAACGCACTCAAACACATCCTCTCGGTGGTGGGCTTCGTACTCTTCGCAACATTCCTGCTATGAGAGCTGATTGTATATTGGGTTGGACATCCCCACCACCATCGTAGTGACTGGAGCTTCATGCTGAAGAGTGTGCGCACAGATTTAAATAGCGGCCGCAGATCAATAGATTTTGAGCTTGGTGCGTCTCCAGTTGCGTCTCTTGGCGTTGTACCTGATTTTGTTATCAGTCTTGTATCGGAACCAGTTGGGCAGTGGGCGGTTCTGCCTCTGGACCTTAGCCAGCCTCTTCTTGATGATTAGCGACTTGTGGGCTCCCTAAGCTAAGCCGAAGCAATTACCATCAGTCGTGGACGCAAATATTAACAATAAATATAATCCAAATTATTCCGGGTTTATAGGTGGCAGGCTTTGCCAAGTTTAGTTGGAAGGCTGCGCCCCTCGCCAATGCAGAGCGTATGCCTGATTGATTGTAATAAGCATTGATAGTCAATGAGGATTCAATCAGAGGATCCAACGAAATTACTGTTTTCGCGGGTACTCTATAGACCTGATCTAGAGGTTTAAGAACTTCGTGGATAAGCATACCCCAGCCTTTCAGGTCGTGGTGTTTGAGCTCACTGGGACTGCTGTATACGCCTACGGCAATCTCGTTGCGGTCAGTCCAAGCACCACATCTAGTAACTTCCTCAGGGGAACTGTCTCAAGTCTCACCATACCCATGCTGCTCTATGTCATGTTTGCCTGGGCAGCTATCCTCTCAGGAGCTCACTTCAACCCAGCAGTGAGCTTGGCATTCATGCTGCGAAGAGGCTACAACCGCGTTGCCTGGCCGCTGGGTCTTATCTACATGCTCTGCGAAATAGTGGGAGCCCTGATAGGAACAGTTGTTGGTACAGTGCCAGATTGATTTAGCTTGGCAAGTGAGCGACATAGCACCGACACCTCCTATAACCGCTGGGCCAGCCTCCTACCTATGGCTCTGCTTCTTTCAGGAGACCTTCGGTACACTCGTACTTGTGTTCTTCGTACTACACTCCAGCTGTCCCCAAACAACCTTCTGTAAAACTCGAATAGAGGGTTTTGTATTCATACCTCTCATTCTTATTTGTGCTAGAGAGTACAGTTATCGGTCTCAGGGACTCAACCCTGCCTTCGGCATTGCCTTTCTGATGTTCTACGCGGCTTACAACAACCAGTGGGAGCTCTTCTAATATGAATGGGCCATCTTCTTCGGTCCCTTTCTTGGCGCTCTACTCGCCGTTGTCATCTTCGAGTTCATATATCGACCATTCCTGTATGCCTACAAGACACAGTAGGCCGAGCAACAAAAATCTTTGGAGCTGGATAGTCTATAAAGCCATTCACGGAACTGATATTTGTTGCGTTAAGAGCAGCACCCGCTCACTCCGTGAAATAAATTATATTGGTAAATGGGAGGAGCTAAATCCAAGCAGGAAGAAGTCAATACAGAGTTCGTGAACCACCCCAAGTTCAACGAGGTGCTCATCATTGAGCGAAACAACGAGAAGTTCATTCAGTTGCAGCTGCCCGTGCACGCCGAGCGTGAGTTCCGCGACTGGGAACGTTCACAGAAGGACTTGGCAGACTGCAACAAAGAAAATCTGCTGCTACCGTAGTCATTTGAGTTCCAAAAGGAGGGACTCTGTGGCTCCACCGGCATAGTCAAGGTACGAAGCACGTCAATTAGATCCTTTACGAAAACTACCCGTACCTGCTCACGGATGAAATATCCAACCGAAAGGGTCTGAACAAACTGTTCGATGAAAGTGAGATTTGGTACCTCCTGTATACCGCCGTCTCTGCTGCCAAGGACTTTCAGAAGAACAAGCTCAAGTTGGGTGACGTACGTCCTCAGAACATCTTCATCAATGAAGATGGGCAGGTCAAGCTCGCCAACACCTACAGCTGGCCAAATGAGGAGAACAATTACATGAAAACTGTGCTCAACAACGACGTCACCTACCTAGGTACCTTCGTGAAGTTATTCAGCCCCCGAAGAAGTCCAGGAACTTCAAAATGGCAAGCATGAGAACACGTGTTAGCCTAATCTCGCTGAAGCCTTCTCTATCGGGCTTACCATCATTGATGCCGGGCTCCTCGGTGATGCAACCAGCCTCTACAACCTCAAGAGTCAGAAATTCGATTCGGAGAAGGCCAAGGAACTCTTCAGCCAGTGGTTGGGAAGTGAGTATAGTGACTTCCTCAAACGAACTGTGCTGTCGCTCTGCGAGCTGGACCCCAAGAGCCGAAGTTCTCCTGCCGAGGTCTACAGCAAATTGCAGCCTTATGAGGATGACATTAAGAATCTCAAGGAATTTGCCAGTTCCGTTCAAGGATCACCCAACAGGCCGATCGGAGGGATTGTTGGAGGAGCCATCCAGACTGGCTACCCTATACAATACCGAACTGCACCTTACCAGTATGAAGGTCCAGCATTGGTGAAGAGCCAATTGGTCCCTGAGAAGCCAGGTGAAGGTTATCACTTGGATTCTCATGTGCAGCCAGGCACGTACATTCCTGGGCAGGTGACCACCACATACACTAACTACACTACTAACCAGGCAACAACATACAGCAACCCACCAATTTCTGGTCAACCAACCAGCTTCACTGGCCCCAGCGGTGTTACGTACACAACTGGTACCTTCGTTAAGCCGTTCCCAACTGGCAATGTGTCAAGTGGAATTGCCACATTGAATCCACCAGCTTACTACACTTCTGCGGCCAGCGCTCCAGTGCCCTACCAGTTCCAATACCAACCTACCTCGGTGGCTGCTGGCGGAAATCCTACCAGCAATCTTCCTTCTACTGTGAATGCTCGAACATACGAGATTCCAACTTCTATTCAAAGTGGAAGCACCTATACCACTTCGCTCCCACCACTTCCTAACTACACTGGAACAACCTTTACCGGCCAGCCTTTAAGTACCTACACAGCTGGAACTGGAACCACTGGTGGAGTCACGTACGCTGGAACCACCACCTATACTTCACAACCCTTTTATACAAGCACTACCACAACAGATAATGCCTATGTACCCCGTCAGTATGTTTACAACGCTCCAGTTGAATCCACTCAACAGACAACTCAGAACGCCCCTTCGTCCGTGAGCGGTTCTCAAGCTGGCATCCAGCAATCTAGCAGCAAGTCCAAATTGGCTCCCATCAGCACCAGCGGAGTGGGTTCCAGTGATAACGTAACTAACAAGCAGGACGCATACGCTCCTACCACCATAACTCGAATCGTAAATGGCCAACCAGTGACCACCACCGATGTCCAGCGAGTGGAATCCACTTCCACCGACTTAGCTAGCGGTACCCGCAAAGAGCTAAGCGACGCCAGACAGGTCACCTCTATCGAGCCTCAACGCCGTGACTGATAGCTGGCCGTTCCAAATATATTATCATTTGCATTATGATATCCCAGGTTGCCAGGCGAGCACTGCTGGGTGGACTGCAGCAGAGGTTGGCGAGCCGCTTTAGTCAGCCACCTGTCAAGCGAATCGAGATGTTCATCAATGACACCCCCTACCAAGTACTATTTCATTTCATTCAGGTGGAGCCTCATCTCACTATCTTCCAAGCTTGTAAGGAGAACGGCGTAACCATTCCTCGTTTCTGCTACCATTAACGGCTAAAAATTGCCGGCAATTGCCGTATGTGCTTGGTGGAGGTTGCCAAATCACCCAAGCCCGTCGCTTCTTGCTGTTCACAGGTCGCGCCAGCGATGCGCGTTTACACCCATTCCGAAGTGGCAAGATTGGCACGTGGAGGAGTGCTGGAATTCATTCTAATCAACCATCCATTGGACTGCCCCATCTGCGATCAGGGTGGAGAGTGCGATCTACAAAACAACTCACACTTCTATGGGTTTAGAGCAAGCCGCCACCATGAATTTAAGCGTGCTGTGGAAGACAAGAACTTCGGGCCGTTAGTGGTTACCCACATGAACCGCTGCAGTAAAATTGTTGGTTAGGTTAGTTCATTGCACAAGGTGCATCCGCTTCGGCGATGAGATTGGTGGCTTCAATGACTTGGGCACTACTGGGCGTGGTCGTTCCACCGAAATCGGTACCTATGTGGATAAGATGCTCTCCTCAGAGCTGTCCGGAAATCTCGCTGATGTCTGCCCAGTCGGAGCACTGAACAACGGACCCTTCGCCTACACTTCCCGACCGTACGAACTTCTGAGCAAGCAGTCAATCGATGTTATGGACGGACTTGGTAGCAACGTCCTTGTAGACTACAAAGAAAATAACATTATGAGGGTCAACCCATTTGTCAATGAGGAGATTAACGAAGAATGGCTCTCCGATAAGTCAAGGCATGCTTTTGACGGACTTAAGAGACAGCGCCTGATGAGGCCTCTCATTCGCAATGGAGAGAACTATGCGGAATGCGATTGGTCAGACGCTATCTCTCTCATCCGCTCAAAGGTGGAGAAGGTAGATGGTTCGCAGATTGCTGCTGGAATTGGAGAGTTTGAGGATGTGGAGAGCATTCTCTCCCTTAAGGACTTTTTGAACAGTCTTGATTCTTACAACTACGAATTCCGTAGCGGAAGCAGCTTATCAGTCGACCCAACTTTCCGAACGAACTACCTGATGAACTCTCGTATTCAAGGTATCGAGGATGCAGATGCTATTCTGTTGGTGGGTGTCAACCCCAAGACTGAAGCTCCAGTGCTGAACTCTCGAATTCTGAAGGCCACCCGAAAAGGTGCGAAAGTCTATGTGGTCGGTGGTGGTAACGATCTTACCTATGAATACAAGCATCTAGGCGCCTCCCCAGAAGTTCTTCAGCAGGTTAGTGACGGCACTCATCCAGTTTCTGCTGAACTCAAAAACGCCAAGCTACCAATGGTAATTATTGGCAGGGATGTTTTGGCACGTACTGATGCCTCTGGTATCCTCGATACTCTAAAAAAACTGTCGATTAACTACAATGTTGTAAACACTGCTAATGGGTGGAACGGCTTCAATGTTTTGCATCGAAACCAAGGTGAAGTCAATGCCCTCGAACTTGGTCTGGATCTTAAGAAGAAGGTTGACCAGCCCAAGGTAATCTTCCTGCTGGGGTGTGACAACTGGATCTCCCCTGCTGACGTTCCCAAGGATGCATTTGTGGTCTATATTGGCACCCACGGCGATGTTGGAGCTCAGTATGCTGATGTCGTCCTACCTGCTGCTGCCTACACTGAAAAATCAGGCACTTTCGGTACCCGTTGCCTAATTTAGTAAACACCGAGGGAAGAGTTCAGTTAGCAAACAAAATTGTGGAGCCTCCCGGACATGCTCGAGAGGCATGGACTATCTTCCGAGCACTTTCGGAGGAATGCGGTGTCACTCTACCCTACGACTCCCTAGAAGAACTTAGGGGAAGGTTGGCAAGTCTCGCTCCTCACCTCCAAACATACAACAGTATCGAGTAGTCTGCGTTCGGAAAGATATCCTTGAAGACAGGATCACCTGGGAGCACAAAGATCGAGAGCACACCACTGGAATCCTCCGTCGACGTATGCTCTTTATAATTTAGAACTTCTATATGACCGATGCAATTTCGCGTGCAAGTGTGGTGATGGCCAAATGCTCCACCTCGTTCAACCCAGTGCGTTTCAGCAATTTCAAGAAGATCGGCAACTGATATCGCAGAAAGTAATGTCACTCCGGAAAGAGCACGTTCATCCAGTTCTCCAGAGGACCCCTACTTCGAATGACATCCCGTAGTTCTTGTAGGAAGTCCTTCAGCAGACGATACTCCGACTTGTAGAACTCCAACTCCCTCACGAGCCCATTGGTTGAGCGCTCTACTGAGACCTGGACGTCCTTTTACAGAGCCTCGAGGTATGCACTTGTGAACTTCTTGAGGTTATCGTACTGCTGCTGCAGCTACAGGTACTTTTACTCACTCTTCAGCAGGTCGTTTCGTAATGTTTAGTTCATGGTCATACCTTCCCCGTGTTTCATTCGTAACTCCATTACTTCGCGTTTGAGCGTAAACAATTCCTCGCTCGTACTCTTCAACCGTCGCTCCTTATCCTCGGCCTCTGCTGTGAGCTGTTGCAGTTCAGCTGTCTTTTCCTCCACAAAATCATCGTACTACTCCTTCAACTGTTCCAGTTCATTCGACTTCGTGGTAAGGCTAACTCCGAGCGCCTTATTCTCCAACTCCAATCGCTGCTTTTGGTTTGTTAAGGTCGTCTTTATGGCACTAAACTCTTCTTCGATCTTTTTGCGCTCCTCCTGAAGCTGTACACTTTCTCGATCCTTATTCTCAGTCAGTTTGCTGCGCTGATCGTTGTATTCCTTCTTCATACTCGTCATTCGATCGTCGATTATCTTTTGGTTATTCTGTAGATCCTACAATTAGATTGTCACTTCCTCCAATTTCATCTTCAACGAATCTCGTTCTGCTCGCAACTCTGAGTTTTCTCGGGCACTCCTCTACATATCGACTCTGTTAGTCGCCATCACATCCTCAAGATGCGACAGCTTCGTAACTATTTCGAGGTTCTTATGGCGTAGCTAGTCGTTAAGCTTCACCAATAATTGGTTACGGTCCATGGCCGAACGTGATGGACTCAGCGGTTCAAGGGCTTCATTCGCGTTCCTATCCCCACTGGAGATATTGAGCACTTGCTGTGCCATTGACTCTCCGTGTTCCCTCTCAACAGCAATCGTCAAGTTCTGCTGTGACATACTAAGCTTGAGCTCCTCAATCTCCTTGGCTTGCTACATGCCACCAACTTCCGTACCAGCTGAATCTTGGTACGGTCACGTTCGACCTTCTCAAGCATTTAATTCATAGTCTTGTCCCTTTCTTCGAGCTTCTCTTTCTGTTGCCGAATCATGTTCATCAGTGTATCGATTTTAGACCTACGTTGGCTCAGACCTGTTACTGTTCGTCGTGTGAGTCAAAGTTGATCGTTATGGAAGTATCACTACTCATCAAGCAAAGTTTATAAAGCAAATCAGGTACGGCGAGCCAGCGTCCGAAAGCGATCAAATTTGGAGGGCATACGAATACCCGTCACGAAATTATGCAGGTAGTCCAGATAGACATCTTTGCGTTTGACCTTCGATTTGAAAAAGTAGCAGGGGCTTTCCTCAATATAGAACCGCAGGGTAAGGTAGCGATAGTAGAAGTCGAAGGTAGTAGTGCCTTGCCACTTCTTGCGATAGTTTACGAATGTCTCCATCAGGTGCTGATCTCGAAGATGTTCGATCTCCTTCTTGAACAGGATTTTGACTCGTTAAAAGGACAGGTTGGGATGCTATACAGGTGGCTTCTTAGCAAACAACCTTTCCAGATGGGCGCTCGCTCGGGAGGTATGCAGCACGTACTCATGAAAGTTTTTTGCGAAGTCTCTCAGCAGGTTTTTTGTTGGTTTAATCTGTAGCTTTCTCTTATCACCTTTCTTCTGATTTTGTCGGCTTCCCATTGAATTCAGTTCGCTAATAGTATCAGCGTCCTTCTCTTCTTCGCCAGCAACGACTTCTGGACTGATGATTTGAGGAGCTACAATTGTACTGCTGTGGTTGCGTCGAGGCTCCACCGTTGGAATATCCTCACAAGTGTTGTCAGGTTCGAGAGAGTTTCGTGACACCATTCGCTGATCAATCACACTAAATTGGTTCCGCATTGCATGTGAACGAACGCTTGGGTCAATGAATGGGTTGTTCATCCATGTAAAGAGAATATGGTTGGGGATAAGTTGTCTTTCTTGCTGTTGTGATCGTTGAGGCCCTTATAGTTCCTCTGAACCACGCCGCTGTTTCATGCGCACACTGAATAAGTCCGACTGCGACTTCTGAACATCATCCAGCGGAATCATCCTTTCGACAGAGCGGTTCTGACTCCGCCCTGACTGTGACAGATCATGAATGAAGTGGAAACTTTTGTGTTCCTTCGCCACCGATCTGCTGTCCATTTGACAGAAATATTATAGGTAGTCAGCACAGGTCAAGATATCAACACTCACAGGGTTTCTATCGATTGTTGTCCCTCATTTGACTGATTCGAAGGGTCTTGTCCATCCCTTGCTCCGACTGCTTCTTCACGAGGTTGATTTCTGAGCGACAGCAAAAACAGTACCTTCAAGTAATTTTTCGAAGATCCCACCAATGTTCCCTGATTCTTTGGCGCTGGTTTCGTCGAAGAGAATCCCCTCATGGTCAGCGAGGCTCTTACCCTCTTCTCTTCTGACAACCCTATCGGGGAGATCGGTTTTGTTGCCAACAAGCATGATGACTACGTCGGGATCTGCCTGCTCCTTGATGTTTTCAAGCCAACGTTTAACGTTATTAAAGGTTTTTTCGCGAGTGATGTCGTAAACTATGATAGCCCCGCTAGCCCTCCGGTAATGCCTACTTTTCTCTTCATCTGTACGCCATTGTTATCGATCGATACTGTTACTGTCCGGCTGAAGATAGTAGCTTGTTTACCGGTATCCCAGATCTGTGCCTTGACTCGTTCTCCATTCTTCAGAGTAACAGTCTTTGTAGCGAATTCCACACCGATCGTTGGAACTGGATTGCGAGGCAGCACACCCTTGACGTATTTGTTCAGCAGATGAGTCTTACCGACGCCCGTGTCTCCCACCAGAATGACTAAGTAGCCCCACCCTTACTCTTATACAGTTGGTTGTAGTCCATTTCTTCGCTGTTCATTTGGCAGGTTCAAATATTAAACTATAAATGAAGAACAGTAGCGAAGGATGTGTATTCAGCCACGACGAGCAGCTACCGAAGGCTTTCTTTCAACCTTCTTTTGGTCAGCAAGCGCCCTCGTCTCCTTCAGCTTCAGTGTTGTTCGATTGCGAAGCTGACGCCCTCGAGCTCCTGTACTTGCAGTCTGCTGGAGCACAACCTTGTCGCTTGACTTAAAACTACTGTCATGTTCGTTAGTGGAGAGATTAGCATGATCACCCATGGAGGTCTTCGAGTGGATTGCGGGAAGAGTCTCTGGTTTCGTGATTTTTGGATCATGTTTCAGATTGTTCCTACTGAAGATCCGACGGCTTTTGTGGCTGACCTTATCCTTAAAATCTCTCACAGATCTAAGTAGTGGTAGACTGTACTTTTCGATTTGCTGTTCTATCTTTTCTTTGCACTGCGGATCCTGCTGCTGTGAAGCCAACTCTTTCTTTTCCAGCGGAAGAGTCTCTTCGAAGGAGGCAATGTTGGCCATTGTATCCAACTTGCTTCCACCTGTCTCTTTAGGTTGATGCTTCGATCGTTTTTCAAACAGATGACCGAACATGCTGTTCAGCTTCTCAATCTTTGGGTGTTTCTCGTTATAGACTTACTCCACCTTCTTCGCTTCCCGATGTTGTCGTTTATCCCTATCCATTTCATTCAGAATTTCTTTAATGTGCTCTGATGAGGAGATCTTCTTCTTTTCCTTTTTGTCACCATTCCTACGATTTCGCTCCTCTTCGGCTATCTTATTGTATCTTTGGCACTGTGTTAAGTGGTGATGTACCTTCTCCAGATACGCAGCATCGTAGAAGTTTGCATCGGGGATTTAGTGCGAATCAACAGTTTGGCAGCTTAAGATAAAACCCATGCGGACAGATGAGATAACCCTCTGAGCGTTTTAAAACGATAGGAATGACTCGTAGATCGACAGGGGGACCTGATCATTAAACTTTCTGGTGATCCAAGGATGTTTCAATGCTTCGACGACGTTGTACCTTTCTAATGCTTCATATTTAGAAACCCTATCGAGAAAATTTTGTGCTAATCGGCATCCTTCCTATTTGGAGAACCTTTCTTAGCTAAGAGGAGGGAACTTGGAGTGAAGTAGCCTCTTCTTGTATTCGTCGGCAGACATCTTCGGCGTGTAAAGAGGGTGCTTTCCGTTTTGAAATAGCATGTACATGATGATAGAACAGCTGTAGATGTCAACCGACTTAGTGTACGTGTACCTGAAGAGAATCTCGGGTGCCATGTAGATGAGAGTGCCACATTGAAGCGTGACGGAGCGGGGAAACTGGGAATCAAGTTGTGTGCTCAGCCCAAAGTCAGTGATCTTGAGGAGGGACAGGTCATGTGGGTCGGCGACGAGTATGTTTTCTAACGTTTCAGAGAAAAAAACATGCAAGGCTTTAAATCGCGGTGGATGATGTTCAGCGAGTGCAGGTAGCCGACGCCCTCGAAGATCGACCGCATGATCCGGGCTATTTCGTCTTCAGTGAAGGGTTGCTGCTACGCACAGCGTTCCTGCAGTAGCTTAGCTGGGTAGTGATATTCGGTACCGAGTGTGCCATGTGAAATCAGCTCCATCTTGAGATAGAAGCGTAGATCAGTTTAGTGAACTGAGTAGAGCCGGACCACGTTGGGATGGGTGATACCCGACATGATCTTCGCTTATTCACGCAGGCAGTCAATCTTCGACTTCTTCACCGAATTCTTCTCGATTACCTTAACAGCGTAGGTACAACCATCCTGCGGATCAAAGCACTCAAAGACCCTCCCGAATGCTCCCTGGCCGAGCTGCCGTACAACGGTGTAGAGCTGCTGCAGTTCCTACTCCAATGTGATTTCCGAGGCATCGCAGGAATTCTCCATTATCTATTATCAGTTTAGCTATTATAGCTTTGACTATGGGTGATGGCAACGGTCACGGACATTGATGGAAGCCTACAACCCGGTTCAATTTAAATCTATGAGTTTTAAAGACAAGCTGCTGCAGGACATCCGTAGCTACGCCAAGGAGTACCGTTGGGAGGAACTAGCAGCAGAGCAGGCCATCGAGATTGTTGAGCTGCGACCATCGAAGGTGTTCTCGTACCTCTATGAGAAAAGGTACAGCTGCATCCATTCAGCATCGTTCGCAATAAGCTTGACCATGTGAGTGCGGGGAAGAACGCTGGAATGATTGTGGACGTTAGCTTTTACTGCAGCTATTTCGACCCGCTGCTGCACAGTCGCGAGACTTTCATGAATAAGATCATCGGTTGTGCTATCGAGAAATATCAGCAACAGAAGATCAAAAGTACTGTGCAGGCTAGATCAGGAATCGATCTGTTGAAGGTTGTCAGCATTGTGCTGCTCGACTTTGAGAGCATTGAGAGGGATACGCTTATGAAGCCACTTCTGTCAAGGCTAAACGATAGTGTTCTAGCTTCGCAGTTTGCTGCAGTGCTCTACCAGACCGTGCTCTACCGAGCTGCAGTCGAGGAAATCCTGAGACTCATGGAGCAGCTTCAGGAAATCGAACAACCATTAACGCCCGAAATCTTTCGTGGATTTATGGATAGTCAGCAGGAATCTACCTCTTGGTACATGCTCTGCTAATATAGCATAAAACGACTAAAACTCGAGCCTGTAGAACACTCTACCCGAGAACTTCCAGCTGGCGACGTTATGCAGCTGCTGGCTGAATCCGCTCTGCTGGCAGTCTTTGGCTGCTGACGCACATAACTACTTAATTGTTCGATCAGATCAGTTTCTGCGTAATGCGAGAATCGCATAGGTCGCTATCCTCGACGTTGGAGTTCTTGGAGATGGGCTTTGGTGGGAAGCCTGCGATCAGGTCAAAGTTGCCTGGGGCCACGCTGCATTATTGTGTGCGCTTACCTGTTAACATAGGCATAGATGTTGCTGGTTGATTCGTTCGTGTTGACTTCTACCTGGTGGGTTGTACCATCATGCAGCCTGAAGGTCAGAGTCGTTCGAGGCTTACTCGCATCCACAGTCAGGGCTTTTGCGTTCTTCACATTTACTTGCCCTCCAGTGCCTCCGGTGGACATGGACATACCCTGTCCCGAGAAGGCGATGTAGCTTGGAGGTGGAGGCACTTTATAGTCCTCACTCCGCTTGTCTTCGAGCGATGCATCGATCTGATCGGTCTTGTACTTCTTTACCAGCTCCGATGGAATCTGTCTGAGGTTAGTCTTAAACGTACCCATCCTCAATCTATTCGAGGAATTTTTTGTTTTGAGGCTGGTCATAGCTCCGGAACTCGCCGTCGTCGATTTGGAAACCGTTCTTGTAGAGGGTCAACTTAAGCTTGACCTCAGCATTGCTTTGAGGGTGTTCTGCAGCTTCCCTTAGGTTAAGTGGTTTGATACTTTTTTGCCTTCTCGATAATCTTGGCAAGCTTGTCACCGCTATCAGGGTTCTTGAGTGCTATCCCACTCGACTCACCACCGGCATAACTATCGACAGTCTTTTTGTTGGGGTCAGGCTTCTCCTCCTTTTTCTTCAGGTCGTCGAGAGTGCGGAACATTAATAAATTATTCTTACGACAAATACTGATCCGCAACTAACAATAGCATCACAATTCCATTGTCTTTGTATAGCTCCTTGCTTCGTCAGAGGGACTATCGCAAGCAGGCTCTTCTTTAGGTGGCTACTGCCCACCATCGCCAAGGTTATCCTGCACAAGCTTACCAGCTCGCCAGTCTTTGAGCCAATTATTCAAGAGTTCGTCTGCATAAGACTCTAAGTACCTGTGATGTCGGCCACCGAACTCTTGTATCGGTACATTTTCATCTTCTTGGTCTCGAGCAGAAGTATATGAGATTTCATCATTTCTTCGGCAGAACCCAAGAACTCAGTAAACGATTCGAACATCGGGCTATCCTTCTTCAGCTGACCGCAAGTAAAGCTCTTGTCCTTCTCGCAGAGCGTCTCCATTACTCCCAAAGCCGCTTCGGAATCATCTCCGGAGTTAACCAAGAAAATAGTGGTTGATTTGTCATCGAAGATGTACTTTGTAGTTCTCTCTGTCATTTCCACCACAATTGGAAGCGACTCATCTTGAATCCAGGTCTGAAGGTTGGCCTTTGTCCAATCGCCCTCGTAGGTTAACCAAGCTTGAGGATGGTGGAAAGTAGCATGCACTCTCACAGTTGGCGTCCAGATATTCTTAAGCAACTCTGGCTTGCTCACAACAAAGTATTCTGCGTTAATGGGTTTTATACCGGTGTCGCGATCCAGATGAGCGACTCTTTCGAAAGTCTTGAACTCCTTGATATCAGTAGGCCCATAGTAGAAAACTTTGGCTAGTTCCTCCACTTTAACCTCCCTCTCGAGCTACTCAGCTGATTCAATGACTTTAAAGGGCTGGGAAAGGATAGACTTGACCCACTAAACCAACGCATCGGCAGAGAGCTCATCTTCGAACTCTAGCTGGTCCTCCTGATCGAATAGTATGAACTCAGGGAACTCACTGAACTGGAACCTATCTATAATCTCCTTGTTCTTCGTAATGTCAAGCTTGGCTAGTAATACTGCATTCACATATTTCACGACCTTCTGTGATGTTTTCATTGGCCAGCTGCAGTGCTGCACGGCCGTACTGGAGCTGCAGCTTGCGATAATCATCGGTATTGGGATCGTAGAAGACCACTAATGTCATTGGATTGCTGCGTAGCGTTTCATCGAAGTTGTCCTTCGTTAGCGCTAGAACTCTGCTGTCGATGTCCTTCTGTGGCGCCTACTTCGAACTGAATGGTACCGCGATTGCTGAAGCCACGAGGAGAAAAAGTAACCCAACCCGAATCATACTCCAAAATCTTTTATATCAATCGAACAGCAGTTTCTCGACTTCCTACTTGAAGCCCTTCATAAACCGGTTCTTCTATTTCTTCTTCTGCTCGATGTTGTGGGTTATGCTCCCACTACGGGCTTTTACTCTATCGCTTTCGTGGCTCGGACCGATCAGGCTTTCTAGCTCGTTGATGTAGGAAGGAGTACGGCGTTTCTATTGTGGCTGCGCTGGTGGGTTCGCGGGAGTCTCGATACTTGTCTTTGACGGTTGGGGGCTCGTCTTGTTGAGTTGTTGGTTGCTGGAAACGTAATTTATGGACTTGTTGTATATCGTCTTCGTGCGTTTGGCGCGTTCTATCTCCAGTATTTGTTTTACCCTTTCCTACCTCTTTCGCTATTACGCTTCGTCCAACCTTCGCTAGTCCTGTGTCTTGATACGAGTCGCCCTATTTTCGCCTCGATATTTGGAGTTGTGGTCGGATGAATTTTCGTTGGGATCCTGCTCAACGATCTCGGTTAACTTCTTTACCACGTACATGTTGGTGATGTTTGAGAGCACACCTTGATGCTTTTGCAGTTCCAGGTACATCAATGGGTCATACTTGAGGGCATGATTGTAGATTCTGCACAGCTTCTGGACATTTTAGTCGTTTGGCTGGTTGATTCTGAGCGATTCTATCATCGCCAATTTGGTGTCTTTGTTCTTCTTCGGGTCAAGGAACTCAAGTTGCAATTCATTGCGATCCAACTCAATAAAACGCTGGTTAACTGAGATGTTTTTGGAGGTAGTCCTTGCAGATTCGATTCTGACGACTATGGATTGGCGCCTTCCTTAGCAATCCTCGTCACTGTCGAAGCCCGGTGCATAGCTCTGCTTATCGTAGCTTGATTGTATCTGCTGCTTCTCCAGTTAGTCATCTTTCACCATCAGCTAATGACCTGAAGGGTCCATCGAGGGGTTGTGTCGAACACTTACAATGTGAGATTTATTGGGAGATTCGTAGCTGGTGACGGGTCCGACGTATTGTGTGACATTATGTTTTCGCGGACTAATACCCAGTGTAGTTGTTGAACCCGGTCCGACATGGAGCCTTTCGGCGGTGCGGTACATCTTCTCATTAGGTTAGGTTGCCTTGAAAACAGGTGCGAAATCAATAGAAGTTGGTGGGTTCACACCCACAACTTTTCGAGGCAGTTGTGGTCGGGTCTTTTTCATTCTGACGTAGTCAAATGCTTGGAGGAAATCCATCGCTGCTGGTCGATCATCGAGACACGGTATGAGCCGCCAGAAGATCTTGAATATATCACTGACCATGATTTGCTCTGTAGTGGTTGAAGCTACTCTCGCAAAATTATCCAATGGATTTGGACTGAGCCACACCCTGATCCGCCTATCCTCGTTGAGGCAGATCATGGATTCCAAGACCCTTACTGGTTGGTACTCCTCGAAGATGATCTTGAAGCCCTGAAGGGTCTACTCCAACATTGTAAGACACGAATTTTCGGGGATGTCGGTCAACTCGGATATGCGAAATCTCACGTGCTCCACGAACACCCGAGCGTTGTAATGAGTAAACACGTTGCTAGCGTTGAAGCAGCTGAAGCATTCGAAATGCAGTATTTTGACCAACTGGCTGGCAGTGGAGGCTGCTCGCTGCTCGAAGGAGACCTTATCACGGTCTGAGTAGAGCGAGAGCATGTATTCCTCGCAGTGACGACCGTTATAGCGATTGCGAAAGAGCCGAGCAGTAGGAAGCTTCTACATGAACTCCCAGTCGGCCATACAGAATCGCGCCTCTAGCTCCTTCCGATGCATTTTCCAAGACGTAACTTTTAATAATATATTATATGAACAGCAGCTCACCGCTGGGCGTACATCAGTGAGTAGTTCACCGACTTACGATCGTGCTTTAGCTTGGTTTTGAATTAGTGGTGCTTGAAGAGTGAACGGTTCAGGCTCGATAGTGCCAACTGTTTGGAGTAAGTCATGGTATTGTTTTAGCGATAGATGTTATAGGTCCGACGTAGGCTATCCACCACGTGAGTCAGCTAACCAGGTGGACCACTCTCAGCTCGTTATCGATTTCCGGGGATGTTTGAAAGGCGATGTTCGTCTTGCCAGAAGGGATTGAAGAAGGAGATGTTACTCACTTTGGCAGTCGCTCGTGTCTTTACTGTATCCCGCATCGTCTCGTTCATCTGTCTCCGAGTATTTTGATGCTTCTGCTTTACAGACATCCTTCCACGGTTTGTAAAGACCTGGGTGATAGGAGGCAACTAAGCCTCTGGCTCTTCAAGCTATGGCGATAGTTCTTCTTCGGAGTTATTATTAAGGACAATATTCGCAAGGTTGCTGGTGCTGTCGTGGACAGTGACAGCACTGCAAAGTAGCATTTCTTCTGAATCTTGGGGATTGCTTTTACTGGACATTTGACGGATGGGACGGTGGCGTGTGGGTGATGGCGACTCTGCACCTTCCTTCGAGTTTAAATTACATTTTTACAAACCCTGAAACTTTTTGCACGCAATGATCTTGCAGAGCTTACGGTACTTGTCTGGTGAGAGATCATCCGCCTCCTTTTCTTGGTCCGAACTTCCTTCACTCATTGCGTCGTCTGACATTACTTCTTTGTCTTTCTCTTCCTGTCTTTCAGCTTGTTTGATTTCATCGACAATCTCTTTGAGTATTCCTTCGGAGACATCGACGGTGGGTTCTCGGCGGGCTGGTTTTTCACATGGGTTGGAACGTTTGCTCACTGACCGGCTAGGTGTTGAAGCACTAAATTTGCTAACTCTTCGAGTTTCGACCCAGCTCTTCTTCTTTTTGTGGTTGAATGCTCTCTCCTTTTGCTTCTCAGCACGCTGTTCCTCACTAGCGATCAGTGCCTGACAATACTCCTCAACAGTCTTACCTATTTCCTGCCCCATTTAAATCCAAAGCCTCGGTGTGAACTGCTGGTCCTTCATTTCCTGCTTATCGTAGTAGCTGCCGTTGGATGCTTCAATAGTGTATGAGAAAGGAATGTCCAACTTGCGTAGTAGAATTGCTCGAGCAGTGGTTTCCTTAAAAGTCGAAATTCGAAAAATGCAGCTATAGTACCGAAACATCTCAGTTCTTCGGCCGAGCAACTTAGGCAGAATCTTCGACTCGTAGTAGTAGCGTTCAGTGATGGGGAATTCAGGTCCGTACATAAACACGTTCTTTTTTATCGAGTGACCGTGAAAGTCTAAGAACAACAGTAGGTTATTCTTGTATTCACGCTTGCACTTTACCACTAGATCCTTGAGCGCTGATATCTCCGGAAATATGAAGCGGTCGGGGTTCAGAAATTCCCTATTGAAGTCTTTTCCACTGAGCCCAGTGCGGTAGTTACCAGATACGACGCCGTCGGGATTCAGCATAGGGACGATTTTGAAGACAACTCTTTTCCGGAGATAGACTGCTGCTGCAGATTGCCCGCATAGAAACTATAAAAAGCCCTGCATCATGAAAGAGCCATTGGACTCACCGGGGTGTGCCCTCCCTGAAATGACTATACACTTCCTTGCTGATGGATAGTTCCATGTGGATTCATTCCGAAGGTCCTCCTGACTTGCAGTTGTCGGCTTCGAATTCTAAATTGTCTTTTACTCTTCTGCTAGTTAGTCGGGCTGATGTATAGTAAGCAGTGGCACTTCAAGTGCTCCAAGTGAACAGCAGAGCTTGCTGACTTTCAGAAACCCTGCATCGGCACATCTCAGACTCAGCTGCTCAATCCATTTCATCAGGGTAGTGTAGTCGTATGGTACGCAATAGGCGAATTGTACTTCGTCATCGTCATACTCGAAGGTGTAGTCGAAGGTCAACCGGTAATAGCGGTCAGTGCTGCATTACAACCAGCTTACTCACTATCCAGGAGTGCGCGGAATCTTAGTGGCTTTAAGTCATATCGAAGGTTATCGCCTGCTTGCTCCCAGCCAGTGTGTAGTTGTTCATTTCGTTTACGGGACATAACGAAAGGCTTCATGCCGCGGGTATACAGGCTCTTGCACTTCTGGAAGTTGCAGAGGTTGAACCTGCAGCGAGCGTTTTTACGTGTTTTGCTAACCTTGAAGTTGTACCATTGTAGGTGCCCCTTGGTATTGGAATCGACCTGGAGGAACAAATCGTACTCGCTTGCGCCAACCTTCACCGCGCAGTCAAGGTTGCCGGCTTAAAAGAGCGAGTCAAACCCCAGACCATCACAGCAGTCAGGGTTATTGCCGAGAAAGCTGCGGTTCGTGAATCTAATGCGCTCTGGAGGACGAATGTGTGAGTAAGGAAAGTGGTAGCTCTTGCCGTAGTGAATAAAATAGCTGTTCTCGTAGCGTGGACCGAGATAAGCGATACGGTAAGGTGATTACTGCCGCGGTCGTAGCAGTTCTCGCACCAGCGCATCAACGATATAGTTCTAGTAGGTAGTGGGCACTGGGTTGGGAAGGAGAATCCGCGGTACCCATCCAGATGTGATGTCAGGGTGCAATGGGTACGGCTTATCCTTAATCTAAGGAGGTGGCTCCACCCTAAAGCGAATCTCCTACTTTGCGTTCGGAACAGTTTCGTTGGTGCGTTCACCATGCACATAAATTTCCTCCTCCTTGAATTCCTCCTAACTGGAGAAGCCGTCGACTATCGGCTCCTTCTCCATGCGGATAATTATAAGACCGAAGCAGCAACTCCGACTGTTTTATAATCGCGCATGGAACGCGTAGTGAAGGTGGTGCTCGTCGGTGACATGTCCACCGGCAAGTCCAGCATACTCTATAGGCTGCTCAAGAATGAACCGCTCGACGAGGGCTTCCCGACGGTGGGAGTGGAAGTTGGAAGCAGATCCTTTTTCTTACGCAACTCCAATGTTCACGTACAGTTCTGGGATACTGCTGGCCAAGAGAGGTTTCGATCGGTGTGTCACCAGCACTATAAAGGTGCTCACGCTGCGATCATCGTGTTCGACTTAGGGAACCGAACGACTTTCGAGAGCCTTCCCGGGTGGCTTCAGCGTACCTGAGAATTAATTCAGAAGTCAAGGAACACTGCTAGCGACCGGATGTTGCTATATGCCTGTTGGGCAACAAGCTGGACACTCATAAACGGGAAGTACGAAAAGAAGAAGCTGAAAATTTCGCTAACGAAAATCGAATAGAGGTGTATGAGGAAGTATCGGCAAGAACCGGCGAAAACGTAGAAGCAGCAGTATCCCGCTTCCTTTCTGGTAAAGCATTGCTGATCTGTAGTCTTCGCAAGTGCTAACGGACCTCTCGGCAACTAAAAACTTTTTCTGCTGGAATCTCGGCCACCACCGACATGTTCGACGAGGAACTGCTGCTGAAAATGCAGACTTTTTGCTGTTGTATGTAGACTTTCGATTTGGCATCACGGTTGGTAACGTTTTACTTGGCTTCCGTACAGATATTGCGGCGCTGCGGGATCTGAGAATTGAGGGTATTGGGCTGGGGGTCCGGGTTGTTGAATGTAGTTCTGAGTCAGCTAATATGAAGGCGTCGGCTGCTGAACATACGGGTAGTATGGCTCATAGGGTTGCTGCACAACTGTTGTTTGTTGCGTATAGTAGCCCTATTGGTAGGCCTGAGGAACCATTGGCATGGGAGTTCCTGTGTAAGCTGCTTGGTGGTAAGTTTCATGGTCTGCGTCGTAGGGCCGAGGTTGTTGTACTTTAAGTTCAATTGGTTCTTCAGTTACGGTACCTTTCGGTTTAGCGTCTTCGTATTCAGTAGCATTTGAACTAGCAGCCATGAAGCGCCAAAGGAAAGCGAGAACGATGCACTGCCCGATAAATTGAATGATCATGTTAAAGAGCAGCATGATCCACATGTAAGCATCCACAGCAGGCTTGCAGAGGTTTGACGGCCATAGATACCCCCAGTACATACATGCTCCGATCACTAACCACACAAAGCGTACCAATGTGCCAAGAAAGAAAAGAGCAACAAGCCATTGCAGTGTACGGTAGATTTTCTTGGAGACGAACAGAGCAATGCCTATCGCAACGTAGACCAGGATGCTGAACAGATCGAAGAACCCCTTCACAATTAGCCAGACGTTCGTCTAAAAGAGGATCTTAAAGTTTTGAATCTTTTCGTCGAGGCAGATGTTGTCGTTGAAGCCGTAGTAGAGGTCGCAGATCATGAACGGTAAGAGCACAACTACGAGCACCAGGAGAATGGTGAGTACCCGAGTTCGAATGGTACTGAGGTCAGCCATAACGGTGCAACTGTGTTATTATACTCGCGATCGGTCGGAGTTTCGAGGCGATTGTCTTCCGATGTGATGTGTGATTTACTATTTCTCAGCCAAGGTTCGCTCAGCAATAATCTCTGGCGAGATGCTCAATTGTGGAAGTCAGGTGAAGTGACTATTATTTCTATTAGAACATGGACGATTCCAGCGAAAACAGCCTCAAGAACAGGCTTTACATGAACTTTTCGCATAAATCTTTGATCCACCGGCAGCCCTTCTTACAAGACCAATCTAAACAACTCCAAAAGTTGTCGACCGAGGTGCTTGTACCCAAAATCTATGCGGACTCCCATCGAAAGTCCAATGGGCTTGAGAGATCCATGGCTAGCATCCGCGGAAAGATTGTACTCGACAAGCAATAATGGCATCCCAAAGGCTCTGAGAAGAAACGATCAGTACCATTGGCTGTGAAGGAGCCGATGAATCCAATTGAGCAGAATGAACTAACCGAAGAAGGCCGGGCCCTTGCAAAGAAACAGAAAGGACTGCACAAGAAATAACGGTTCAACAAGGAACTGGTGATGAACTTAGCCCCTCGCAACATCTTCAGCTTTTTCGAGAGTTACCCCGACATGCACTTAGATTTCTTTTACCTCAACAAGTACTCGCACCCCTATGACTACCGGATTGTGGAGTTCAACGAACGCAACCCCGACGAGTACATGACGATAAGCTGCAAGGGAGTAACTCAATTCATCCAAAAGGAAGCCTATTTCATGAGTCGGTAGGAGTGGATGGCCGAGTAGGACATGTACTACAAGCTGCAGACCATCGACTTTTTCTGCAAGTACAAGCTCAACAAGAACTTCCGGATTTGGAAGAACATGATGAAGAGGCATTACATGAAAGAGATGTCCAACCTTCTCAACGAAAAGCTGTTTGCGGCTAGCAACTCGCAGGCAGCTCTACTAAGCATCAAACATCACTGCCTTGAGTTGGAGGACGAGTGCAAAATCATCGCTTATGAAACACACCCACCCTACACAATTGAAGAATTCGAGGGGCAAGTCGCAAAGCACCAGAAAGAGGTGTTTCTCAAGTCGGTGCGTCGTTTCGAGAAGAAGATCGTTGAAGAGTTGGTGCTGTCTATACAGCAGTCTGTCGAAGCCTATAAGTAGGAGAATAATTTGGTGGATCGTAAGGATTCGGAGAAAGGGGAGGAGCCTCGAAAGGACAGGCTAGACTACAGCAAGTAAGCCCTGTTAAGGATGCACTATGTGAAGATTGCCAGGTTCGTCAAGCTTGTAGATGCGATGCTGCTAGAAGCCAAGACCTCTATGATGCAGAACAACCTTCAGCAGCTTCTGGATGTGCTAACCAACATCAACAGTGAGTGTAAGGACGACTGGCTGCTTTGTCGGGCTGACTGGAACGGGTATATAATAACTTGGACCCCGGATCGTAATCACATCAAGGATTCATTTGCTGAAATCTCGAATAACGCACTCAAATTACTCTATGACGAAAGGTTTTCTCTTGAGCAGCAGCCGGAATTCAAGTTATATCGCACCGAAGATGATAAGCACGACTCGAAGAAGGAGTAGAGAGCCACTATCAAGGATATGTGCAAGATAAGCGATGATTATAACCGCAGGCGAAGTGAGATTTCTGAATAGTTGGACGTCGCTTGCGACCGAGTCGAAGACGAGCAGCTCAAGGTTATGGAGTTCGCCAACATCTACGAACGTCACCAGCACTAGAACATCGAGTTGGATGGGTTGAGTGTGTACGAAGTCAGGAAGACTATCGGAGAGTACTGCGACGAGGATCTTCGAATGGAAGCCATGCCGGAGCGAGTTGAACTTGGTCTGCTTTTGCTGGACTTTTCCCAACTTCGAAAGCGAATGAAGCATGCACCTGCGAAATCTCGTGCTCGTCTCTTTGAAATGCTTCCTCGGCTTTTGGAAAACAAATCCTGTAAGCTAGGCTCGAGAATTCAAGAATTCAGCACGGAATTAGCACAACCACCAGCGAAGGTAGAGAACTTCGTGACCTACACGAAGAGTGTGAACAGGGCTAGCGAATGTTTGGATGAGCTGAGCAGTTCCTCTGCTGAACTCAGTGAACTGATGTGCCTAATGGAGCAGCTGAAACTACCTGGGTTGGAGAAATATCGACAAAAAGTGAAAAGCATTAGTAGCAGTGTAGCCTTGCTCAAAGAGCAGATTCAAAAGTCAAATGCTAGCTATGACCGCAACCTCGGCAATTTTAGGAAGGAGCTTGATAGTAAAATCAAGAGTTGTGAGGCTACATTGAAGCTGCTACAAGAACGCTACGCTGAGGTTCCATTGTGCCATCGCGATTCCGATATCGACTCCATGATCTAATTTTTAGAGTCGGTGAAGCCGCAAGTTGGGCTACTGAGCCAACAAGCATCAGAAGTCAACTATCTCGAAGCAGAGCTAAATCTGTAGAAGACTCCTTTCGACAAGATATCCAGCTTCCACCTATAATTCAGTTTGGTTGAACAGCTATGGCTGGGTCGAAGGCAATGGAGGGATATGGTCAGAGACATTCGGGATCGGCACTTCATGCAAGTTAACCACGTGCAACTGCGAAGCCAATATGAGTAAGCCATTCGGGTTTCATGCATGCTTCTCAAAGAGTTGGAGACGAATGAGGTCACGAAGGTATTCTATGATGAAGTCCTCACCTTTGAGCTGGTGATTTCTACACTTGCAGCCTTGCATGATCCGCATCTCCGCTAGAAGCAAGAATGGGAGGAAATTCCACGGTTTCTCTACCGTTCGAAGTATCCCGACGGTGATGAAGATGAAGTTGATCCTCAAAAGTTACCGTTGGCCAATGTCAGCAATCCTATATACACTGTCAGTTGGATCATCTCGTAGGAAATTTATCTTTACCGGGAGCAACTGTCCTATTTCGGAACCAAAGCAGCGCGTTAAGAGGAGCTTGCGAGCACTTTAAAGGGGATTAAGACCTACCTCCACTAGGCCTAACTGATTTTAGTGAACTGTACTGACGGGAAGGAGGGTACTGTGTTGGGCAACAACGAAAAACTCTTCGCTGAGGTCGACGAAAAGCTGATAGTGCTGAACAACATCATGGCCAGCAAGTATGTGTAGAATTTGAGACTCAAGGTTGAAACCCTCGTAAAACAGTTCCGCTACCTTCAGGAGCTGTTCGATGAGATGCTGCTGCATCAGCAGAATTGGCTGTACCTATAACCTTTGCTCTCGAGCACTTCCTATTCCTCAAAAAGCCTCACCAAAGAATCGAAGGAATTTCTTGGGTGTGATAGCGCTTGGCGACGTGTGGCCAAAATGATCCGAGATAACCCAAGCCTGAAGAAACTGGCTGATGATATGACTACCGGTTGCTACATTCGCAGAACTTTGAGCAAAAACAACGCCAGCTTCGAACAGATCAAGAAGCTGCTTGAGGATTATATTGAAAGAAAGCGGTCGTACTTTCCTCGATTTTACTTCCTCTCCAATTAGAAAGTGCTCGATATACTTTCAAAGACCAAGTCTCCGAAGGCACTGGAACCTTATTTGCCACTTCTTTTTCAACAGGTCCGTGGGTTTGTTCACGACAGAGAGCAATCGGTGGGAGTTACGGGAGTTATCAACAAAAGTGATGAACAGCTGCTCTTCAAACAGTTTGCCTTGCGCCCTCAAGCAGAAGCAGAGGAAATTCTAAAGGCAGTAGAGGAACAGATTAAGAAAAACTTGAGCTCAGTGATGAGAAGCACTCTGCCACGTTACGAATAGGAGTCGATCAGCCGTATGCAACTGATTGAGTAGTTCCCTTACCAAGTCGCATCCATCACGGATTGGATACTTTGGAGCAAACTTACTGAATAGTACTTGGACCCAGACTGCCAGTCGGATATCGGAGAATGGGCAGACCTGCAGGTTCAGCAAGTTGCAGAATTGGCCGCCAAATTGCGAACGGATAGGCGCCCAACCAACCGTCGCCAAACTTTGAGCTGCATGATTCTGCAGTCCATTTACATGCGTGAGCGTACTTAGCTTCTGCAACGAAAGAACACCACGTCAGTTGGTGATTACTGTTGGCTATCAGCAATAAAGTTCTGTATTGGTGGCAGTGGCGGACTACCTGAAATTTACATGAAACAATTCAATGGTCGTCTTCCCTATGGCTTTGAGTTTCAGTGTATCCCATAAACGCTTGTGATTACCCCTGAAACCGAGAGGGCATGGTTGGGATTCCATATGGCGTTCGAGCAAAGACTATTTCCAAATGTTCACGGCAAATGTAGTAGCGGGAAAACCCAAACCATCAAACAACTTGCTGGGCTTCTCGCTGAAAATTATATTGAGAACAACTGCAGCGACCTGACAAATACCAAATCGCTTGAACGTGTTCTTCTTGGAGGCGTCGTCACTGGAAGCTGGATTGCATTCAACCAATGGTAAAGGATACGTCCTGAAGTATTGTCAGTTATCGCTGGGCATTTCTTCAACGTCCGCAGAGCATTGGTTGAAGGTAAGGACAATATGTATCTACTTAAAGGTAGCGTCATGATCAATCCAGCCATGAACGTAGTCTTTCCAAACTCCAACGAATCCCTAATAAGCCGAGGTTGTCTGGCAGGGCTGATGCGGTCTATCATGATTGTGACTCCTCCCATCAAGTTGGTGGCTCGTGGGCTCCTCCAAGGTTATGGGTTTGAGCAGATTGAACAACTTACAGACTACTTTGCGAGGCTCATGGATTATTGCAAGACAGTTCTGAGTGTCTATTGCCAATACAACTTTAGCTTGAAGTCGGTACGGTCGATTATTGAAGCCATGAACAGGCTAAGTGTCAATGAAAAAGGCGCAGAGGCTGAGGAGAGTCTCTTTTGTGAGGCAGTTCGACAAGTTATCGGGCTTAACCTGGACAACGAGACTAAGGAGCATCTTAACACCTTTGTGGGACTGCTCGTTGGTTCGTTCGGAAGTGCCCCGATTTTGCACCAAGAAGACGCCTTTAATTCTAAAGTCGAAGAACTCATAAAATCGGTAAGCGCAAAAGCTGCTGTAATTGTGGTGGGAGGTAGTCTTGAAGGAAAGACTACCGTTATCCGGGAATCGGCGAAGAGATCAGATAGTACTGTTTACATGGTCAATCATGGTTGCTATTCGCTTTCCGAGCTATTTGGCGAGTCAGAAGGTACGTCTGGCATTCTGCCTCTACTATTCAAGAACAGTATGAGCAGTTGGATAGTGCTTGATGGAGCCATCGGTCGAACTGTCAACGACCAGTTCGGACTCCTTCAGAGTTGTATGGCAATAAACTGTGCCAACCCATCGGCGAAGTTGCTGTTTGAGACAGATAGCCTTGCCGAAGCAACTCCTTCCCTACTTTCTAGAACTAACATCGTAACAGTGCATGGAATCAATACAATAGAGTTACTCATAGATTCACAACTGAATGAGAAACTTACAGCAATAGTTCCAATCGAAATTCTCAAGGCTCTCTCCCAATTACTTGCAACAGCCCTCAAGAAACTTCTGACACCGAAAAAGCAGTTCTCACTGGCATTGAAGATGACTGAACTTGCAGTCGCACGAACCTGCTGCAACAACCTTAGTTTGCTTTTTGAGCAAAACTCCATCAAACTAGCTGAAAAGGATCTTAAGGAGTCTCGAAAGATCGTTGATAAACTCGGGGCATGGGCAGTAACATGGAGCCTTGGTTGCTTCGTTTTTCCAGAAACCTTCACCAAATTCGAAGCAGCACTCAATGAGGTGTTCAAGCTGGACAACCTTCCTCCAGGAGGCGTTCTTCACCACACCCTTACCTCATCCTTGGAATGGGCAGCCTGGTAGTCACAGTTACCAAATCAACTACTTAATCCAAACGAACCGTTCGAAGATGTGATGATCTGGACATCTGAGGCCTACTGTTGTAGCACCTTTATCCGTGGAAACATTCAGCAGAAGACAGAGTTGATGATAATAGGCCAGACAGGTACGGGAAAAAGCAAAATTGTCCGATCTGTGATCAACTATCTGAGTAAGGAGGAAAATTCACTCAACAAGTTATGCATGACATTGTCAAGCAATTCCAAAGCAACAACTATTCAGGCCCTGCTGGAGGAGCGATTGCAGAACCAAAGGCGTAACGGACAGATTGTAACGATGCCACCTCCGGGCAAGAAGCTGTTGATACAAATTGACGATCTCAGCCTCAATAGCTGTAGTGAACCTGCCCTTGAGATCCTTCGGCAACAAATCTCCCACCACGGGATGTTCGATAGATGCTCATTTGGATGGAAAGCAACATAAGATATTGCGGTGGGAGTTATTGCTCGCCAGCCTTCTACATAAACTGTTCGATGCCCTCGATTTCTCAACCTCTTCAGTCTATTTTTGTTGAAAGAAGACGATGAGATTCTCAGCGGCATTTTTGTTGGACTGCTGAAGACTTGGCTAAGACAAAGTTCTTTTAACGATGAGCTCAGCAGAACCCTTTCCTCAGGTCGGCTTGTCGAAGCCACCCTCAATGTCTACCGCCTATGCAGCAAATAATTAAGGAGTAAGCCAAATGATTGCCTGTATCTGCTCAACTACTCCCCGAGAGATGTGTTTAAGGTATTCCAATCCATTTCACGGATAGATTGCACGAACTACACCAAAATGTAACAAATTGCCAGACTCTGGTCCAATGAAGTCTTGAGGGTATTCTCCGATAGACTTGCGACAAAAACCCGTAAATAGTAGCTTCATGAATACATCCGCAACCAGTTATTTGTCATGTTCAAGTACGATGTTCCAGATGCATTCTTCAAACAGCCCATGCTCTACGGTACTGGGATCGACTCAGAAAGCTACATTTACCTAAACTACGAGAGCACGTGTCTTAACCTTCGCGAGAAGATGATAGAGCTATCCCCGAAATTCTCGCTGCTGCTATTTAAGGAACTCGTGGAGCACATCGTTCATATTGTCAGGGGACTGGGAGTGAGGTATGGGCATTTTTTGCTGATCGGACCAAGAGCGTCAGGCAAGAAATCGATTGTACAGTTGGCTTGTTTCGTTGCCAAGATCAATTGCGAACTTGAGCTACAAGGCTAATCGAAATTGTCCAAATGTTTCATCTCGGCTGTAGAAGGGGTGCCAACTTGCTTATTCATCAATTAGCGCAGCCTTGCAACCGTCGAACAACTCCACCAACTCAACTGCATCTTCAACAGAACAATCTGTCCATTTGAGAACTCCAAGGAACTTGCGGAGAAGATCTCTGGGTTGCCATCCGAAAACCGCAACTAATCGTTGACTGATATGTTCTTCGATGCTGTCTATCAACAACTGCACGTAGTGATTGCTGCATCACCAAGTGATTCCCTGAAAAACTTGCTCCTGGAGAACCCACAGATTGTAACCAGCTGCACCATCGACTTTATGAATCGATGGCCTGATGAGGCGCTGTATGAAGTCGCAGAAATCAATATGTCTGATGACATCTTCCACAAAGACCAAAAGTTCAAATTATCTCGCGTAGCCAGTCTATTCCATCGGGCAGTTGAGAGTGTTATCGAGGGCCACAAGCTATCTGTTCTACTATCCCCACGCCGATATCTTGAGCTTATCAGCCTATTCAGCTTCAAGTACCAAGTGCGCAGTGAGGAGTCAACTTATATCATTGGCAAACTCAAGAAGTGCATTGATAAGTACTCCTAAATCGTGGCTTCTTGGGAAGAGGAGAAGAAATCGCTGCTTTCTCTTGAAGATTTAATAAAGTCAATTGCGGCCAATCAGGAAGAAGTCACCCAGAAAATTGAGTAGTCCAAGATTGCTTTGACAGAATGCGAACCTGACACTGACGGCAACGAATAGTAAAGGCAGGCTCAACTGCAGCTCGTAACATACTCTGATCGAAGGAAGATTCTCAATCAGAACTTAAAGGTCCACTGTGAAAAGGTTAGTTCAATCGATAGGAAAGAGTTTTCAGCACTCCGGTGCGGAACAAACGAAATTGCAATAGTCAGGGACTCTTTGAGCAAGTTGCTCTGCACGACGCCATCAAATACGACGGATACTGCAATCGATATCATTCTCATGCAGAAGTTGAAGACACTTCAATTTACGGCACTTCAGTCTGATGAGGTCAATCATCTGGAAGTTGCAGTCAATTGTTACTTCGCGAGCAAACGATAGGTGTAGGCTTCCAATCTTATCGGATGGGTCAAGGACATGTGTGACATCGTCAAAGAACTCACCGAAGTTAACCTTAAATAAAAGAATCTCATTGAGTCGAGCAGCAAGTCTGTACTTGCACCGCGAACTCTCCTTGCATTTGAAATATCTGGCTTGGAGATGAACTTGGCATCTATTCGGCACACCCGGTCAATCGTCGATACCGAAATCAAACAAACCAGAGAAAAGATTCGGTTGGGAAAAGAGCTTCAGGATAGGCTAAGTGAAGAACACCAGAGCTGGGAGATAAGGTTAAAATCCGAGACCGCCAAATTAGACACACTTCTCTACGACTTGTTCTTCACCTGCAGTTCTTTCAGTTATTTGGGTTCTTTTGATAGCCAGCATAGGGAGTAAATTAGCGACCTTTGGAAGGGAATTCTCGAGACCGAAGGGGTCCCGTTTTGTAGACTTGACTTCGCCGATACTCTGTTTGATGAGCTGGAGATAGAGTCATTGAAGATGTTTACCAACGAGAACCTATTGAGCTGCCTGATGATGATTAAGAGCCCTGCAACACCGTACCTGATCGACCCAGATGAGGTAGCCACAAACTATCTCCGCAGCATTTACCCGTAGATTCGATGCTTGCGTTACGGAGATGAAAACTTCCTGCGTTTGCTTGAAAAATATGTGCAGGAGGGTGCTGCAGTCTTGCTGGAGTACAATCAACCAACCATCGATGCTTCACTTCAACCTTTGCTGGAAAAGACCTCGTTTACCGGCTCTGGGAACAAGCGCATAATCAAGCTTACAGACAAGCCGATTGAATGCCACGATTCATTCAAACTGTTCCTATGCAACCGGTGGCGAGAAGTGGCTTTCACCAACGACATCCACGACAACTGCTGTGTTATCAACTTTAACCTTACCAAACGCAGCGTCGCAGAACTTTTCTAAACGGAGCTGCTGGAGTTACTAGCAGCACACGAGCAACGCATAATCGAGGAGGAAACTTCCAAGGCCAGCGATGTTAGTATATCCCTCAAAGCTATCAGTGAAAAGATACTTTCGCTCATCGAAAATGTCAACTTCCAGAAAGATTCGGCCAATGCTCGGGATGTTTTGGACGAACTTAAGAAAGTGGAAGAAAAGAAAGCACAGTTGGAATTAGAACTTGCAGGGCAGAAGTGTCGGGTGGCTGAGCTGACAGCGAGTCATGCCAATCTCAAGCAACTTGCTCACTGGCTGAGTGAACTTGCCTGGTTCAGCTTCTCTGAATTACGCTCAGTCAACTCAGTCAGCAGCTACCAACTCATCAATTTCAAAGCTGCCGTGAAAACATCAGTGTTGTCGTACCTGGAAGAGCAGCCCTCCACTGAGGATGTGAAACTTGAGAACTATATCATCAGTAAAGTAAGTCGAATCCTCAATAAGGAGCTTTCGAGAAGCGCTAAACAAGGAGATCAAACCATCTTGAGGCTTCTCATTCTCCTCCGTGTCGAAACTATTCTATCTGGGGCTTAGTCCTACAACGATTTTGTAGAACTGTTCACCAACTATTCAGCATCCCTTCCGTCGGATATTACATCGCTTCTCAGCAATCTCAAAGTTTGTGGTCTCTTCAACGACCTGATCGATAAGTTCGAGGGCGATCAAGATTTCCACACCTGGCTGGCAACAAGCGATTTCACCCAATCCGAAACAATGTATGGCCCTATCGTGATTTCACCTGTTCAAAGATTATACCTGCTCAAAGCAACGCTGCCTTCCACTTAATTTGTTGCTACTGCTGACCAGCTCACCCTCAAATACTTTGGTGGTGACGATAGCCTGAACATGGCAGGAGCACTTCTCTCGTTGTGCAACAATCGCACACCTTTGTGCCTCATTTGTTCCGATTGCGATCCAATCATCGATATCTTAACCCTGGCTCGATAGAGAAAAATGAGTAAGGATTCTGTCGCAATCGTGCATCTCAATCTTGAAGACCGTCAAACACTGGAAAAGGGAATCGAATCTACAGCATGGCTTGTTTTGACAGGAGTGGAAGAGAAGACTATTCAGCTCGTTTAAAGACTTTATGACATGATCCAAGCAAACGAACAGTTGAGGGAGGACTTTAGACTAATCTTGGTCATTAATCGAGCCTCACGGAATAACAGGCTTACTGAGCTAATGAAAGGAAAGCATATTGCGTTGTCTCAGGAGCATCTACCTTCAAGGTTTGTCTTCAACTCGCTTCAAAAAACCAAGAAAGATGTTGAGATGGGCTAAAAGAGTTTCGAGCAAATATCTTAAAATCTTGCTGAATTCTACCAAAAAATTGTATGCTCACAGCCAACTCCGAGGGAGGAGAATGTTCTCCAGGCAGTGACTGACACTCTTAATCTAATGACAGCGCTCCCCGACATGCTGAGCTTACCCTCCATAAAGTCAACTATCCTGGATCTGCTTGAATATGAGTCAAATGATGAACTTGCATCCTATCGTAGCATACTCGACCAGTGTTTTTAGGGGAAAGAATCAACGGAGAGCAATGGCGAATGCTAGCAAGACCTTCTTGAGCATAACAAATCGAATTATAAAACAACAAACTGCCGGTATCCTCTCTGGAATTGCGACTGCGAACAGGAAATCACTTGTTTGACATCAAAAGAGAGATTTGCTCCATCACAGATTAGCTCGTTGATCGCTCAGATTCCGAACCCAATAATCAACAACGGTTGGCAAGCTAGTGACCCAGTGCAGAGTTACCTCCACCGCTAATGTTCACGCTACAATGCACTGCTGGGTTCTATGAGAGACGACCTGCTGCGAGTTCTGCGGTATATGGAATGCACAGTTTGCGAACAATGTGAGCAGGCCCAACACACCTTATAATGTTTGTAGCGAAACTAAGTTCCTGATACGTGGCACAGATAGTACATCCTCCAAAAGAAGGCCTTTCACTTGTGGTTCGAGGAACTTAGGAAGAACTTCGAAGTTCTGAAGAGATGGTGGATCAAGGAGGAGAGGCCGCGTTTTACTAACATTAGCATGCTATTCTATCCTGCCTGCTTCCTACAAACAGTTCTCATTAAGTGGGCCAAGAAGACGAAACTTCGTATCGAAAATGCTTGCTTTTCTTATAAGCTAATGACCAATCCCGAGGGAGAGCCTCCTTCCAACGAGTTTATCATCAACCTCGCTGATATCTACTTGAAGGGCTGCCGCTACGAACCTGTCAAGAACTTCATTGAGGAGTTTCACGAGGAGGAAAACGAGTTCAAGGTTGGAATCACACAACTTATTCCGATTGAAATGCAGAGACCACCGATAACGCAGGCACAAGTTTGGTCCATCAGAGTTCCAATTTATCGAGCACAGTGTAAAGGCTCCGGGGAGTTAGTCTGCTTCATCGAGGTGAATACCAAGAAAAAGCCAGATAGTTACAGTCATCATAGGGTTAGCGGGTACTGCTAACGTACCGATCTCGATCGGAGCTGACCCTGCTAAGTGATTATGTTTGACGCTTCCATTTCGAAGTTTCCGCCGCCGTAATAAGCCGCAGCGATTTCTATAAATCAATTTCTGAATGAAATTTCTCACACCGACGTTTGCAGTTCTCTTGGGGGCGAGCATCTGCTGCGAGACCGAAGGCTAATGCACTGAAGAACCAAGGTACCAACATAACCAATTCAGGAAGCTAGAGCAATACGAAGATGGAAACCGAGGGCTTGGCCTTGGAGACCAGTGGGAGGGCAAGTACAACCGCTGGATTGGCGATTACAACGCTATCTTAGGCAACAAGAACAGCTTAGTAGGTGATCGAAATCAAGTGAGTGGAAACTCCAACTGGATCGGCGGAGAGAGCAACTAGATCAATGGAAAAAAGAATACAGTATGGGGAAAGGGCAACATTATTCGAGGAAAGGGAAATGTCGTCGCCAACAATCTCGGTGACGCACTGGAATTTGATATTGAGAGCAGGTTTCCAGCTTGGATGAGGAGTGGCAGTCCAAAGCGAAGCAATAGCAAGCAGAAAAAGAATAGAAGGAGCTCGAGAGTTTAAACAAACGGAGACGAAGAGCCAATCCGAAAAAGAACACCTTTCGTAGCACAGACATTCAGAAGACCTCCGGCTGTGGAAGAAGATGGTACAAACTTGTTTTATATAGATTTCTTCGGTAGACCCAAGTGGGATGTGGAGACTCCCAGAGGAAGAAACCGACAGCGTTCAAGCCGCTCATCACGTCGTCGTGGTAGCTCAGCCAGTTCGGACCGGAGCTCGCCACTGCGGGAGTCGCTGAGAGATCGCATCCAGCGGCAGATCGATCGAGAATTCGAAGGCTTTGGTTAGTGATAGATTGGCATATAATGAACCGTCGACTTTGGCGATAATTGACTTTGAATTTATATGTAAAAGAACCGCTAGGCCTATGCAGCTTGCGTGAGGTTACTGCGACAACAAAAGCAAGTGTTCAAGATTGACTAAATCCCGCGGATCGTCTATAATAACGATGACTACCAGCTTGCAATCAATGACAAGAAGAAGTTAGATGTCAAGAAACCTGAGTTTGTAGGAAGGCCCAACGGTAGTATTGGCAAGACCACCAACGTGATGCCAGAACGACAAAAGACGGCAGTTAGGAACGCAGTGCCTTCACAAAGTGAAATTGTCGAACTCCTCAAACTTATCGACGAGTAGAGTGATAGTCAGCCGACCTCGACCAACCTGTATGCTGATTGGACAGGAAATACAAGCTCACACCAAACGCCAGCGATGAGCATCAGCAGACCTGCCGACCGGCACAGCAACAACCAAAAGCAGAAGCCGAGTGGATTCCCGCTCGAAACTTCAAATCCAAGCAGCTCAGTTGCAGCCAACAAGAACATCATAAAGTGCAACTACAAAACTGGAAATAGCGAGGAGTGGGAAAACAGCAATCTTGTTTCAGATAAGCGAATCTACTACATACTCAGGAGCATGTTTGGGCTCAAGGAGTTTCGGAACAACCAGAAGGCAATCGTTAAGTGCAGTCTCGCTGGCAACGATGTGTTTGTGTGCATGCCAACTGGAGGAGGAAAGAGCCTCACCTTCCAGCTTCCGTTGGTATATGAGCCTGGGCTCACTGTCTGCATCATGCCCTTGATATCGCTCATATACGACCAGGAGTCGCTATCCAAGAAACTCAAGCTCAAGGCATATACAGCAACAGGCAATACCGCTGCTGAGTAACTTCATCAGTTTTACGAGTAACTTAACAACCTAGAGGACGTCGATCATGGAATAATGCTGCTGACAACTCCGGAGAAGATGACAGCAAGTCACCGACTCATCGGTGCGATCGAGCAGGTCTATCACCGCAACCTTCTGAAGCGTTTGGTAATCGATGAAGCTCACTGTGTCTCCACCTGGGGAAGAGACTTCCGCGAGGACTATGCCAATTTAGGGTTTCTCAAGAAAAAGTTTCCCCGAACTCCGGTGCTGGCTCTAACTGCAACAGCCACTGAGCAGGTGAAGATCGATGTCATAAGTAAGCTGGGTATTGAACAGTGCTACTTCTTTCAGTCTTCGTTCAACCGTTCAAACCTGTTCTATAGCGTGAAGGAAAAGAGGAAGCGCATGAAGGAGCAGTTGGTAGAAATCTGTCGTAAGTATTCAGGCAAGAGCGGAATAGTCTATTGCACATCAAAGAAAGACTGCGAGAAGGTTTCGGAAATGCTCAACAAATAAAAAATATCGGCTGCCTATTACTACGCTGGTATAAACGACAATCGAAAGAGGGAAATACAAGAGGACTGGATGAACAACAAGATACTCGTCATAGTGGCTACCATTGCATTCGGCATGGGAATCAACAAACCTGATGTCAGGTTTGTCATTCATCAGACTATGAGCAAATCGCTTGAGAACTATTACCAGGAAAGTGGCAGGGCAGGAAGGGACGGCAACCCTGCATAATGCATACTGTTTTACAGGCGAAGCGACAAAAATATGTTTATGAATTTGAACTTAGGCAACGAATTCGCGACAATCTAATCAAAGGATTTCAACACCAAGTCACTGCTTGCGATGGTCCGCTACGGCGAGGAGAAGTTCGAATGCCGTAGAGTATTTCAACTCCACTACCTCGGCGAAAATTTTTCAAAGGAGCAGTGTAATAAGACCTGCGATAATTGTCAGTTGGGTAGGCAATATCGAGAGATGGAGTGTCTCGAGGGAGCACGTGAAATCGTAAACCTTCTCACAGAAACAAGTCAGGTCAGGGAGACTTTAACAATGACGCAACTGAGTCTGATACTTGCTGGCACAAGCAACAAACAGCTAGCTCAGAAACTGCAGTTCATTGGTCGGAAGGGTATTGATCTGGATAGGTACAACTACTTTCGGACTTGGAAACCAACTCAAATTGAAACTTTGGTGATGAGCTTGATCAACGAAGGTGTGCTCAGGGAGGAGACTTACACCATGAACAAGTTCACACTTTCCGAACTAAAGGTCGACCATTCCATTTCGCGGAGGTTTGTGACACAGAGCAGCTACTACATCAAGATTGAAGTTTCCAATAAG
>ERZ724508.102-NODE-102-length-58113-cov-5.125237_pt1 | contig 58113 bp, 46 predicted proteins | sample MGYA00376041_ERZ724508 | MGnify/ENA primary metagenome ERZ724508 (study PRJEB28724, sample SAMN07190887) | wastewater metagenome | isolation source: effluent of sewage treatment plant in Hong Hong | place: USA: Christiansburg, Virginia | collected 2016-03-01 ...
ACGATTGCTTCACCGAAGAGACCGCCATTTTTTGTTCCACCAATATAAAACATATCAATACCAAGAGCGCCAAATTCTTCAGGTGTCATATCTGATTTTGCAGACGCAAATGCCATAGGTAAACGAGCACCATCAACAAAAACATATAAACCGTGAAATTTTGCGCGATCAATCACAGACTTTAACTCAGCTTTTGTATATAAGTTTGCAGTTTCAGTAGATTGGGTTAGATATAAAATTCTTGGGATTACTGTATGCTCATCCTCATATGTGAGCATTGCTTTTTCTATATGATCTGGTGTTAGTTTTCCATCTGGTGTATCTAAATAGATTATTTTGTGACCAACAGCTTCTATTGCTCCGGCCTCATGAACATTGATATGTCCGGTGCTAGGCGCGATGATACCTTCAAAAGGTTTTAACATTGAAGAAAGCCCGACAACATTTGCGAGTGTGCCACTTGAAATAAAATGAACTTCTCCATCTTTAATATTGAAACGCTTTAGTATACGTTTACTAGCTAATGCACAATATTTATCATTACCATAGGTTAAATCTTGATCATCATTATGATCAACAAGACACTTAAGTATTTCAGGATGCGCACCTTCTGAATAATCTGCAAAAAAACTATATTTCATAGCTCTATTCTACCAGCACCGTTAAACTTTTTTGTCGCAAGAGAACTACAAGTACGATTATGATGGAAAACGCAACATTAAATGATGTTGGTATGATTAAACCCAAATCTTTTTTTATGATACCAGCACCTAACCACATTGAATTTCCAAAACCTGCAATTATCCATGTAAAAATTGAAATACCTTCTATGTTTTTTGCGAAAAGAGCTTTGTACATCTGAGGGATTCTCAAAAACAATGTCAAAAACATCAAAATAGAAACTCTTATAGTCAATGAACCTAAAAGATAAATTGACAGACTTCCAAACATTGCTACAAAAGCATAAAGCATGATTTTGTAGTTGTTATTGTCTCGTGAAATTGCATAAATGATAATCAAAGAAAAAAATAATGAGATAACATTGCTATAAGTTAGTAATGGTTGACGAGTAAAAATTCCGTGAGGTATCCAAAGTACAGCGATAGAAAATAAACCTATATATGTATTTAGAGATACACCTTTTGTGGAATCAAAATATGCCTTTTTAGCTTGCGGCATTGGAATTGCTATAGAACCTATTGACCCAATTATGGAAAAGTAAAATAGCAACTCAAACCACTATAACTATTTAAGTTTTTCAGAAATGATTTTATTGAAGAGTTGAGGATTACCCTGACCTTTAGAAGCAGCCATAGCTTTACCCATTAAGAAACCCTGCAATTTCTTTTGCTTTACTTCATCAGCATCAGCATAACTTGCAACATCATCAGAAAACTCTGCGAAAACGCTATCTATAATTGATTCAAGTGCACCTGTATCGCTTACTTGTTTCAAACCTAATACATCTGCCAATACTTTTGCATCCCCACCATCACTAGCAAGTTTAGAAATCAAAGTCTTTGCCTGATTACGAGAAATATCGCCATTAGAAATCATTGTACAAACATCAGAAAGATTCGTAGAAGTAATTTTTAGACTATCTAATTCTTCGCCACTCTCATTAAGAATCGAAGCAATTTCTATGATCACAAAATTAGTTGCATCTTTAGCAATAGAAACACCACCAATTTTTATAGCACCATCAACAAGGTCAAACATTTCAACATTAGATATCAAAGTACGAGCATCAGCTTGCGATATTGACCATTCGTTTACTATTCTTTCACGTTTCGCATTTGGTAGTTCAGGCATAGAATCGTGTACAGATTTCCTCATTTCAGCTGTTGGAACAACTGGAACTAAATCTGGTTCTGGGAAATAACGATAGTCATTAGCTTCTTCTTTAGAACGCATAGATGAAGTCTCGCCATCATTCTCATTCCAATGACGCGTTTCTTGAACAATCTTTTCTCCGCTTTTAACACGTTCGATTTGGCGCATAATTTCATAATCAACAGCACGACCAAGTGAACGCAATGAATTCATATTTTTTATTTCAGCACGGGTACCCAATTCTTCTTGACCAATAGGCCGAACAGAAACATTGGCATCAACTCGCATTGAGCCCTCTTCCATTTTCACGTCACTAACACCAATAGTTTTTAAAACAGCACGCAATTCAGAAACATAAGCACGAGCTTCTTCTGAATTTGAAATGTCGGGTCGCGAAACGATTTCCATCAAAGGAACACCAGCACGATTATAATCAACCAAAGAATAATCAGCACCATGGATACGACCTGATTCGCCAATATGAGATGACTTACCAGTATCCTCTTCCATGTGTGCGCGCTCTATACGAATAGTTTTTTCACCAAGCGAAGTAACAATATCTAACTTACCGTCCATACATATTGGTTCGTCGTATTGTGAAGTCTGAAAGTTTTTAGGCATATCGGGATAAAAATAGTTTTTACGATGAAAGATAGAGCGTGTAGGAACATTGAATTCAAGAGCTTCACCAATACGCAATGCATATTCAACAACCTTTTCGTTTAATACCGGCAACGCGCCAGGCAAGGCCAAACAAACAGGACAAGTATTAGTGTTAGGTTCAGAACCAAAATTATTTGCACATGAACAAAAAAGCTTTGTGTTTGTTGCGAGCTCTACGTGGACCTCTAAGCCTATAACAGCTTCATAACCAGTTTCGAGGTGTGCAGTAGCTTGGTTCATTGCTTTTTGTTGTGTTGTTGTCATGGCTATAGTTTAAACGACAAAGTAGCGATAAAGATGAAAGATAGACTGGAACCAGATATTTAACTATCTATAAATGCTGAGCAGAAATAGGAGATATAGTTACAGGACAGCTAACAAGCGACTCTAACTTATTTGTATCTAATGTACTTAACAACGTAGAGAGTCTTGGTCCTCGATCTTTACCTAATATAAGCTGGTATACATCTTTAAAGAATGCTGATTGAGCAACTTTTAGTTCATCTGATTTAGGAGCATCCATAGGAATCTCATTTATTAGTCTTGGTATTGAATAAATAAATAATTCCAGCTCAGCTACAGTATTTCTATGCTCATCAATTCCAGAAACAAGTAATGCTAAACCGACTCTATTAACTTCAGAAATCCCTTCGTAATAATCGTGGTCAAACTCATCCTGAACCACAATTCTCTCACTTGCCGGCAAAATCTCTTCAATAAATCTCAACGCCCTATCGATTCTTATAGCTATCGAATCGATATCTTTTATCTCTGTATCAGGTTTTAGAGATTGCAAAATTATTGATAATGCTCGATCAACATCACCATGTACCATATCTAGAGTTGAAGCAAGTGCAGAAAACCGTAAAGCAGGTATCGAGTAAGGAACATCTCCGGCTGAAGTTTTAACAGATAAATCTATAGCACCATCGTCTGCGCCCGAATTACTTACGCTTTTTCTATTAGCTGCATCCCACCTATCATATTCACCTCGAATTCCGCCAGCTGACAGATCAATTTCGAATGAGCTACTCGGACTTCTTTTGGCATACATCCAACGGAGCATTGCCGGCTCTATATAATTTAAAATTGTATCTGGTGTTATCCCATCGCCACGTGAACTTGACATTTTAGAAGAATAACCTTTTCTTCCGACAAAAGAATACCCAACAAACTCTGGAGGAGTACCTCCAAATATTTCGGCTACTAGACGTTTGCCTACAGAAAAGCTACTACCTGGTGTTGCATGATCCATTCCTCCGGGTTCGAAATCGATACCATACTTAGACCATCTCATCGGCCAGTCTACTTTCCATGATAGTTTGCCTCTTAATGGTGTATCATAGAGCGACATAGTACCATTATGGTTACAATTTGGGCAGCAATAGGTCATTTCAGAAGTGTCATCATTGTAACTAGTTATATCGCTTGCATAATCATCGATTTCACAATAAGGTTTAAATGGGAAATATTCTCCTTCAGGTTGTAAAGGTGCGTCAGCTTTTTGTTTAAAACCAGTCTTACTCTCATCTATAATTCTTGATATTTTTTCTCGTTCAGCCATTGCAAGTCGTACTAATTCAGAATAGGATCCATTCAGGTATTCTTCGGATTGCCTGATTACCCTGATCGGAATTTGTAAATCTTTTATGCCTCTTTCGAACTCTGCAATAAACGAATCTGCATAAGATACATATTGACCATTAGGGTCAGGTATTGAAGTTAAGGGTCTGCCGATATGCTCATGAAGCCAATCTGGTTGTCCTGCAGGAACTTTCCTCAGAGAATCAAAATCATCCCAAAAAAGAACATGTTCAGCATTAAGACCTCTAGCGATTATTGTTTCAGCCACTAAATGTGGGGTCATTAATTCCCTCATATTGCCTAAATGAATGTGACCAGAGGGCGATATGCCCGAAGCACAAATAATTGTCTTTCCTTGAGGGTTAATGTTTGAAATGGTACGATCTGCGATATCTTCAAGCCAGGAAACTTTACCACTCATACATTTAACATCCGTTTTGTCATTTTTCAATTCTATCACAATAGTACGATTGATGTAGAATAGTAGTAATATTGTAGATTCCACGTTTAACGGACATAACTGACAACAATTAGAGTAATTTAGCTAAAAAATAGATTTAATGCAAGACTCCCGATCAAATTGCGGAATACCAGGAATTATATTAATTAATTTAAGGTTATTTTGAATACTGGTTTGCAAATACCAACACTTTGTGGCAATATTTAAGGAGATAACAAGCTATATACGAAAAAAAGGGCAATCTGGCATGAAAAGAATAAATGACCGAATGATGCCCAACTTTGGAGGCCCCTCCTTCCATCCAGCAGTACATGCGAACTGGCATTTAGATACTGCAACGGCTGAAGCTAAGGTAAACACACTTTACGAGAGTTTAGACACAGATAGAAAATCGACCTTTTATTTAAATGAAGAAATCGAAATCAGCTCCAATGACAAATCAAAATTAAAAGAAATAATTGGTAAAAACCGTATACCCGACTACGAGACACGATCAGTCTGGTTCGATTTAGAAAAACCAATAGATATACTTGACGGCAAAGCGATAAACCCCGTAGTTTCTTTACAAGTAAAAGGTGTTGTATTTGATGAAGCTGTACCACCAAAAAGTTATGGCGGTGTGGGTTGGAGATCTGAATACTATTTCGCAGACAAGGACTCTTACCTACGAGGGTTTCAGCTTCCGCAAGAAGCATCTGGATATTGCACTATGTGCGAAGCTGTTAATGAATTCATATTTTGCAGAGAAGCCTCAAAAAGAATGGAAGGCACAAATGTCGAAGTACCGCTTGCAATTGCTTGGGGTGAATTTGAAAATGGCTCATTTGACGGTGATCAATTCGGATATGTCGTTTTAGGACTACCTGAATTGATTCCAGGTAGAGATACTCCTTACTATGAAGCATTAACAGAGCTAAGTTCCAACAAAAATTTTTCGCCAATGAAACAAGTATTGACCAGACGTGCAAACGCGATGAGCACTATGCATAAAAGTGGCCTGGTAGCACCATTCCGTCATTTTGGGAATATGTCACTGACAAGAACAGGAAATACTTTTATGCATGATCTAGGTGATCGTCGAGCATTAACCATAGAGCAAACACTAAATGTAGACCAGTTCATAGCTGAAACATTTGCAAATTTATCATCTGCATTGACACCTGCAGACATCGTGATACCAGGCGCTAAAAGATATGAAGAAGCAAGCAAAGCTATAAAGGAAAATCTAGAGGCATATACAAAAGCAACACTCACCGGTTATTATGGAGAAAATTCAGATCTAATAGACATTCCATTCGATGAAATAGAAAATACATTTTTTTCTGCATTTGAAAAGCCATTAAATTCAAAAGAAAGTATATTTTCACAAGGACATTACAACACACTTAACCAATGGTTAAAGTCGATATAGGAATAAGTACAACATGCAGTATGAAGAAGGTAGTGACGCGAGCAAAAGACTACAGGCATTGGCAGAAGTATCGCCTACCACTGCCGATTTTTTGATCGACAATCCAGAAATGACTCTCGGACAATACGCTGTATCTCTTTATGAAAATGATGGGCATGAACCAACATCTAGAGAAATCGATGCAAGAGAAATGTTCATAACGGTTATGGAAAAATGGGCTATTTTCCAATATGGTGATAAAGCTGCAAAAGTTGCAATGGAACAGTTTCGAGAGACTCCTGTGATGCAGACAGCTGATCACTTACAGCTAATACTTGACCCCGCGACCTTCTCTACAAATCTCATATCACGAATCGGAGCTAAAGGAACTGGCCAAAGATTTACTTTCGTCAATGCTTCAAGCACGGTTACGATGAAAACTCGTTCAGGTGTTGGGCCTGGTTACTTAGATATCGATGGTCAAAAAATAAGTATATTTGGAATTAGTTCAAATAAAATGTCGAAAATGATGGTTGGGTCAACTGCAAGAGCAGTTGAATTTCTGTGGGACGGTGCTCAGAACATTCTCTCTGAAAAAATCCGTACTGAATTTAAAGAAATTCAAGATACAGTAAAAAGCTTTACATCAAGTAAATTTGGAGGACTATTTTCTTCACCAGCAGATGCTTTTATCACAGCAAATACTGCAATTTCAAGAAAATGGGATACAGATAACGAAGTGCTGCCGGTCTATACAGATGATAGATTAGTGGCGGAATTAATCGCACTACATATAGAAACTAACTCACATGAACTTTGCACCCTATTGTTCGATGAAGATACCCGTAGCAGATGGATGAAGCTGCAAGACTCTCACACAGATGCTAATGCGAAGGCGTTACCAAATACTACAGACCATTTTTGGCGTATTCGAGAAGGAAGACTCAGACCATTAAAGTTAATAAACAATGAGTTGATAGAACTTGGTCGTGGAGAAGCGCCTATACCATTTAACAGAGAATGTATAAGCAAGGCATTAAGAGATGGTGAGATAATGCCAAATCTAACTCTTGGATTTTTAGCCATATCTATATTGCCAGGCGTAAAAGTGTTGGGGGGTCCAAGTCAAAATGAGTATCTTCCTATGATTGCACATGATGCTAGCCAAGCACTAGATGATATGACATTAAAGACGCGATCCGGATGGATTGCAGGAGTCTTAGAGCTAGAAAGACCGCCAATAGAACTCGTATCTGAATGTAAACCTGGAGTAAAGCTCGAAGAATTATCTATTCATTTTCAAGAGTTACCTTTAAGTGCTGCTGTAGGAGAGCTTAATTTTTTCGAATACTTAAGAAGTTGGACAAATGATGCACCAGTCTTATAATGGTATTGGGCGCCTTTCTCTGTCGCATGCGCCTACACGCTTGGAAAGAAATGATACCCTATCTGATGAATTAGGGGTAAATATTTGGATAAAATATGAGTCTGAGCTAGATGCATATTCGTCTGGTAATAAAGTAAGAAAACTAGAATATGTATTAGCTGATGTTATAAATACGAATTCTGACACAGTTGTTACAGCCGGCGGATCAAATTCGAACCAATGCAAAGCAGTAGCTATATATGCTCGTAGGCTTGGAATCAAATGTGAACTTATAGTATGCGATTTTGAACCTATGCCTGAAGCAAATGGAAACTACTTAATAGATTTGCTAATGGGAGCTAAAGTCAAAAAACTACCAGGTAGCGAGTGGACAAACATTGAACATCATCTAGATGAATTAGTAGAAAGACTTAAAGTAGAAGGCAAAAAACCATACTTATTACCACCAGGTTCATCAGATTGGCGTGGTAGCTTAGGGTATATTGACATGGCTAAAGAATTAGCCGCTCAAGAAGCTGAAATCGGTACAAACTTTGACCACATAGTTTTTCCTACCGGATCAGGAGGCATGCATACTGGATTATTAGCAGGGACGACCATGTTAAATCGACCATGGAATTTAACAGGCATTTGTGTTTTAGAAGATAATTCTTTTTTCGAATCAAAGTATCTGGCTATTCTTGATGATCTAGAAAAATATGCCGACATTCCCTCTACTGTAAGGAGTCAATCACATTTCGAAACTCATGATGGAGCTGTATGTGGAGGTTATAATCAGTATGATGATCAGGTAGTACAAGCTGTAGTTGATGCTGGTCGCAACCATGGATTACTCATTGATCCTGTTTACATGGGTAAAGCTATGCTTGGGCTAAATCAACTTATTGAAGAAGGAAAGATCGTAAAAGATTCCAATGTGATTTTACTACATACAGGTGGTACATATATACTCTTTGGCAATGAGCAACAACTAAGTCAAAATCTACGCCAACCCCTTACACTAGGTGACATATAAATGTCTATAAACGAAGATTGGATTGCGTATGCATCGATAGATGAATTGTCAAAAGCATACCAGTCCAAAATTCTTTCCCCAGTAGATGTCACTAAAACGTTGCTTGATCGCATTGACCTTTTAAACCCGATCTACAACGCTTATATAAGTGTTTCACATGAACGTGCGCTCGAAGATGCAAAAAAGGCTGAATTACAGATACAGGCTGGTGAAAAAAATATATTATGTGGAATCTCTTTTTCGGTAAAGGATCTCACACCAGTAGAAAATGAATTATTTACTCGTGGTTCATTACTCCATAAAAATGATATAGCTAAAAATAGTGCAGAATTCGTCAAAAGGTTAATAAACCTTGGTGCTATTTTTTTAGGAAAAACGAATACAAGCGAATACGGCTATAAAGGCGACACGAGTAACAGAATTATGCCTTCTTCACTAAACCCATTTGACACTAGGTATTCATCAGGTGGTTCTAGTGGAGGCGCTGCAACTGCAATTGCATTAGGAATGTGTACTATAGCTCATGGTAGCGATGCAGCAGGTTCAATCAGAATTCCATCTTCTATGTCTGGAATATTTGGACTAAAGCCAACCTTTGGAAGAATACCTAACGTTGCAGTACATCCATCACTCAAATATATAGTATCAGCTGGCCCAATGACTAGAAGCGTTAGAGATAGTTCCATAATGTTAGATGCTATGTCAGGTTATAACACTGGAGATACACATACGTATTTGAAAATTAGTGATTCGCTGTCTATTCCTAGAAGCAAAAAGACAAAATACAAGATTGCATATTGTAGTGATCTAGGTTTTGGTACCGCTGAGCCAGAAGTTAAAGATCGAATTGATGCTGCCATCATGTCGCTTACAAAAGATGGTCATGAGGTCGAAATTGTCGAACCAAAACTAGATCTAAAATTTCAAGAAGCATTTAATGTGATATTCAGTCACGCTCATGCAGGCCTACATGAACAAGAAAAAAATATTAGAAAGTGGGACCTAATTGATGAGGGTAGAAAATATTGGATTAACAAAGGAAAAGAAATAACATCTGATATCTTGAAGACTGCTAATGACCTCCGTATAGAATCTTATAGCAAAGTCGAAGATATGTTGTTTGACTACGATTTTCTCATCACTCCGACTTCGCCTATCGCAGCTATTAAACCCCATTCAATTGTTCCTGATCAATATATCAATAGACATAATTCTGTTGACTGGATGATTTTTACGTGGCTTTTCAACCTGAGCGGTCATCCAGCTGCAAATATACCATGTGGATTTTCGAACTCAGGGTTGCCCATTGGTTTACAAGCCATTGCAAGACATGGAGACGAACCGAGTTTATTTCAGTTGTGCAGTAGCATAGAGTTTTATCGACCATGGTTAGATGATCTAAAAAAGATTAATGTTTCACTATAACTATTTTTGGGTTATCATCAAAAGATATTGAGGCAATACCCCCAATAGGAAAAGTGAACATAGGATAAGTGTGCCCAAAATCTACATTAGCTAAAACTGGTATAGAATCTAATACTTGATTACTCTTTACCATGCTCGCTATATCATCACGATCGACATTGCTAGAATTCTGAAATCTACCTATGATCAATGCTTTAACTCCGCTGAAATTACTATGTTGCGTTAACGAGGTTATATCTCGAATGAAAATATCTAATGTAGACTCGTAATCATCTTCGACAAATACAATTGTATCATCTAATTCTGGAAAATAATCAGTTCCCAAAAGTAAGTTTAATGTGGTTAGATTTCCACCAATGATTTTGCCCATAATACTTTCTCCAGAATTTATTACCCACCAAGAAGACGGCAATAATTTTCTATCTTCTTGATCCGACCACCACTCATCATCTGAATAAGTTTCTGAAGCTGAAAGAGTATATGGAGACTCATCAAAAAGACACTGTTTAAACCAATCTATAGTTTGATCATTATGATGTTCCATGCCGAATGTTGATAACATTGGACCAGAATAAGTAACAATATCTAATTTTTGTGTAAACACATTTTGCAGTAAAGTTATGTCAGAAAATCCACAAAATATTTTTGGATTTTGTGAGACTACCTCCCATTTAATATATGGCAATAAATCCTTCGAGTTGTAGCCGCCAATGGCCGCCAAAATGCAATCTACATCTGGATCTAAAAATGCTTCATGCAAATCAGAGGCTCTGAGTATTGGGTCCACTAAACATTCGCTGTTTTGAGAATCTACATATTTACCATAAGTTAGAGTAAGCCCTAATTCTTTTAATACGCGCTCGATAGTCTTTCTTTGTGAAAGATCAACTTGATTAAATGGACTTGATGGGGCAATTACCCTTACTTGAGAACCTTCTTTTAACTTTCGAGGAAATACCATTTTATCCGTCATCAATATATACCTACATTTTCCAATTTATCAAAACGAATAGTTCCGTCTGAAGTATGAATAAAATCAGGCAAAATATTTTCTACAAAATATTTTTCATTTGGTAAATATTGCCTTGAATTACATTCGATATTTTGTGTCGAGAGATATAGATGTGATGCAAGCGATGCTGATTGAAGCAATGAATCATTGACATTTGTTAAATCTTGTAATGTGATAAATTTATTACTAATTTTTGCAAACGAATATGACAACAAAGATTGAGTCATGCCCTTTGCCGTCTTCAAAGCAATACCAGACCAACCTTCATTCATCAATTCTGGAAGATCAGATACATGCGTATAACCTTCATCGGCTATCAACGGTATCCTTTCAGATATAACTTGTAATTGGTCTTTTTCAAACCTCACAGTTCGTAAAAAAGGTTGCTCAATATATTGGATAGAATCATAAATCTCAGGTGAATCTATATTTAATCTATCAATTAGCTCTATAAGGGATTCTATATCTGTATAACTTTCGTTAGGATCTAATGAAAGACACAAAGAACCATCTTGTACAGCGCTCTTTGCTATTTTATATATTTCTTGTATCTGCCTAGCATCACTTAAAGGATCCGAACCCGAGCATTTAATTTTCAAAGATCTAATATTCTCTTTAGTAATCGAGGAATATAGCTCATCTAAATCTGCACCTATATCTACGACATGTTGAATAAGTGAACTTTTATTCTGCTGTTCAAGAAATAAGTCACTCGGATAAATCCCATTACCAATATTTCCTATATAAGCAGAAAGATCTTTATAAAGATATTCTTTCGTATACATTTTGTATACAGATTTACCATGTAACTTTCCCCAAGCATCATGAATTGCAGCATCTAAAGGAGCAACACATATAGCCCCAGCTAATCTAGGAATATTAAGTTCGAATGAAGATAATATATCATCTAGCTGCTCATCAATAGCAATTCCCATTTCTAAAGGATTTAAAAATCTATTATTGCAGTCTATAAATTCAATTATCTTTTTTAGAACCATCCGCAAAGTATCGTCACAAGCTTCGTTAGTTAACTCGGTATCGGGCCAGGCCCAGGGATAGGAAAGCAGTACTGAACCTATACCACTAGCTTGAGAACCATTTTGATCAACTATGTTCACAGTTACGGTTGCTTCGCTAAGTTCAGTAATCTTTCCTTTACTTAAGTTTAATGGTTTAAGGAATACAACTTTTTTAAAGTTAATATCGATGTTTTCGATGATGTAATCTTTATTTTTCATATTTTATTCACTCAATGAGTAGACCCAGCTACTTACGGACAATGTATAGAATTCGATTTTGCCTTTTCTAACATTTTGCATACTTCTAAGTTTAGTTCACCATTGCTGATCAACGCCGCTCCCTCTTCATTAAATGCTCCATACGCCATTGAAATAAATGTTGATAATGTCTCATCTTGGAATGTGATTGAATCTATTAATTCACCATTTGGTGTCCAAGATTGAAATTCAGATATAAAATTGTCATCTCCCCCACTGGGAAAAGTACACATCATTTTACTTTTGTCTTCGAGAGTAATCTCCAATTTTCTGGATCTTTTTTTAGACACTAATGATGTTTCAAGATTTATTATAAAACCTTCTCTTGATACCATTTCTAAAGTAGCCCACCCCATGTTTTTATATGTAATACTTTCATATACCATATCTCCGCATTTAGAAATATTATATTTTAGATCTTTACCAAAAAGATACATTGCAAGAACTACAAGGTGAGGCATCTCAATGTCAAAAATTGACTCTTTGTAAGTATTTGATGTGGTCTTTTCGAAACGTGGTTTTGATTGTTGCATCTTAACTGTGGACACAGCAAGTTTTGTGTCACTCAATTTATCTCTCAGATGCCAGATCACTTTACTGTACAACCAATTTGCCACGACGAAAATTGTTCCTTGTGAATTCGAATCTATTATCAAAGTATTAATATCAATTGCATCTTTGTAATTGTTTGACATCGGCTTTTCAATAATGATATTCATATAGCCCATCTGAAGTAATTCTTCTATAATTTTTTTATGAGATTGTGGTGGAGTACAAATGTGCACCACTGTTGAATCAGCAGGAAATCCATCAACACTAGACAAATTCTTGAAAATATTTTTTCTATTTATGTCGGGTATACTTTTTATTATATTATTATCAACGAACCCAACCAAAGTGTTAATTTCTAGTTTCTTTAAGGTTTTCAAGTGTAGGTTTTGACCTGCATGACCTGCTCCAATAATAAGTGTTTGTTTCATTTTCATATTTATAATCCTGAACCGATACTATTAGATCTTTTATTATAAGGCACTCTAGAAGAGATTAAGCAGATATACACTAGAAATTCATATTTTTGCTCATAATTTAATATAACATTTGCCAATAGACGGATATATGACTAAAATGGTACTAAATAGCCATTTAAAGGAATTCGGTTGACAAATCAAAAAATTAAATCTAACCATTATCAAGATTTAGCTGGATCATGCGGTCCAAATCTAAAGTCTAAATCTCCAAAGCTACTTATTGTTGGGCAAGGCTATGTTGGTTTGCCACTTACTATTCGTGCAATTGAGGCAGGTTACAATGTTGTAGGTTTCGACATTGATGAGAAAAGGGTTTCGTCGTTAAGATCGGGACAATCATATATAGACGATATATCGAATGGACAGATTAAAGCAGCTCTAAAGACAGGGCTATTTACTCCTAGCAAAGACGAGCAAGATTGTATAAATTTCGATGTTGCAGTTATAACCGTACCTACACCACTTAAAGACGGAAAACCTAATGTTAGCTTTATAGAAGATGCATCAAATTTAATATCTAAATATCTAACTACAGGATCATTAGTCATTCTAGAATCAACATCATACCCTGGCACAGTTGAAAGTGTAGTCGCACCAATCTTAGAGACTTCAGGTTTAACATCAGGAGTAGATTTCCATTTAGCTTTTAGCTCAGAAAGAATAGACCCTGTTAACAAATTATGGGATATAGTTAACACGCCAAAAGTTATAGGTGGGGTAGGTAATCTATCATTGAAGGAAGCACAAAAATTTTGGGAAACAATTATTGATACCACTGTACCTGTTTCAAATCCAAAAGTAGCAGAGTTCTCTAAACTGTTAGAAAATACTTTTAGATATGTAAATATAAGTTTAATTAATGAATTAGCAATGTATGCTAACTCATTAGATATTGACATTTGGGAAGCCATCGAAGCCGCTTCAACAAAACCTTACGGCTTCATGCCTTTTAAACCAGGCGCAGGCGCAGGTGGACATTGTTTACCTATTGATCCTCATTACCTTTCTTGGGCAATCGAGCAAAATGGTCACAATTTTAGATTTGCTAATCTTGCAAGTGAGATAAACAAAGAGATGCCCCCACACGTTGTTGGCAGAATAACAAAATCTTTAAAAAAGCAAGAGCTCTGTATCAGTGATTCTGATATTTTAGTTATAGGTAATTCATACAAGGCAAACTGTGGTGATAATCGCGAATCACCCGCCGAAGAGGTAACAAAGCTATTAGTAGATACAGGAGCAAATGTAAATGTTCATGACCCACTTGTTGATAAGAGATATCGTAATCCAGATTATAATTGGGTTGAGCTAAATGAATCTCAAATTCAATCTGCTGACCTAGTGGTAGTACTAGTAAATCATGATTGCATAGATGGTCAACTTATAACAGAATATTCGAATCAAGTATTCGATATATGTCACTGCCTCATAGGCGAAAACGTAGAATATCTTTAATATTAAAGCGTTTACTTTTGGTACTTTACAAAAAAGTTTTGTGTTGTTAGAAAGCTCACAGTGAACTTCCAAGCCTATAACAGCTTCATAGCCAGTTTCGAGGTGAGCGGTTGCGACATTCATAGCTTTTTATTTAATTGTTGTCATAGTTAGAGTTTAACCGACTTGATGCTTAAGTTTATGAAAAAGGTTATCTGGTGACTGATTGAACTTGCTCTGGTAGCAAAGATTGCAAAATATCTATTTGGCGAGAAAATTGGAACTCTTGTTCTTTTGTAATAGCACTAAAAATTTTTCTTACTTCAATTTCAACTGCTGACCCTTCTATGCTGCTAAGTTTTTTTGCATCTGAATCTATTTTCAATACGAGCTCTTTGCCGAGTATTGCTTCTATACCAGCAAATCTTTTAGTCTTTCCATTTTGACCTTCTGGTAAAATTGCTCTAAAACCAGAGAAATCAGATATTAAATCCTTAAAAGAATGAGGCTTAAATTCTTCTTCATTTCCAATACCATCGTGTTTTCTATAGGCTTCGAGAAGTTTTATGACTGCTTTTACTTTTTTTAAAGTTCCACGAAATTTTGGACTATTTTCTTTCAAATTCTTCTTTAATTGAATAACTCTCTGATCATCAATATAACCTAATGTTCTCGGTTCCAAACTCATGAAACTATTTTAAGACATAAACCACTATTACGTCAAACGAGCAATATTGTGTTCAGCCAATACCGAGGGCACTACTTAGTTCATCACCTTGTCTTCGTGTTATATCTTTTTTCTCTATTGCTAGGGCTATCCTTTTCTTCATACCCTCTAGCATCTTGTTTTTAAATAATGGGGGCACCTTTGATTGCACATCAGCGACTTTTGCTTTATCTAAAGATCCATCGCTCTTAAAATAATATTCCATATCGAGCATTTCGTCGATACCACTTGCTTTTTTTGCTTGTGCTTTTACTTTTGAAACAGTAGATCCAACTTTTGCGACCGGGTCCAATAAATATATCGACAACGCGCCCAATGACAAAATAACAATTATTATTACAGCAGCAATAAACCGTTTTTTCTTTTTTTGTTTGCCATTTTGAATTGGACTATTTTCTTTTTGTTCAGTTTCTAAATTTTCTTTATCTATTACTTTTTCATCCGACACGATTTCTCCTCGGTATAGTTTATATTTTAGAAATTAGTTCAAGATGCATACACTTGTGGTTTTGTTGAGTAATTAGAAGTTCTCTCGATAGCTTTCGCAACATCAAAAATAACTTCTTCATCCAGTGGCGGAGCACATACTTGGATACCTATTGGCAAAGAGTTTTCGTCAACCCCGACCGGTACACTTATAGCACAAGCACCAACTAAATTAGTTGGAATTGTACAAAGATCATTCAGATACATTTGCATTGGATCATCATCATTAGCACCAACGCTAAATGCTGTTGTTGGTGTAGTAGGACATAACAGCACATCAAAGTTCTCATAAGCTTTTGCGAATTCAGCCATCATAACAGTGCGAACTTTTTGTGCTTGCGCGTAAAAAGCATCATAATAACCAGCACTTAAAGCATAAGTACCTAACATGATGCGACGTTTTACTTCTTCGCCAAATCCTTCTTCACGAGTTGCTTCATTTGTTTTTGCTGATGTCGATTCTTCAACACGCAATCCATAACGCATACCATCAAAACGAGCTAAATTAGATGAAGCTTCAGCAGGAGCAATTATATAATAAGCACTAATACCGAAAGCTGCCGATGGGATAGAAACACTATCTACTTTTGCGCCCTGGTTTTCTAATTCTCGTACAGTTTTATTAAAAGCATCAAGAACTTCTTTTTGAAAACCTTCTGGGCCTGCAAGTTCAGAAATAATTCCTACCCTTAAACCAGAAATACCTTTAGAATCTTTAACTTTATCAACTAGCGCATCATAGTTTTGTTGGATTGATGTTGAATCACGATCATCATAACCACTTATAACATCTAGCAATAATGCAGCATCACTCACGTTACGAGCAAATGGTCCTATCTGGTCAAGTGAAGAGCCAAAGGCAACCAGACCATAGCGAGATACTCGACCATAGGTTGGCTTGACCCCAACTAAACCAGTAAATGATGCAGGTTGACGTATGGAGCCACCGGTATCTGAACCCAATGAGAAATCGACAACTCCAGCTGCGACTACCGCAGCTGATCCACCAGATGAACCGCCGGGAACGCGCGAAGTATCATGAGGGTTCTTTGTAATTTTGAATGCGGAGTTTTCTGTTGAAGAACCCATAGCGAATTCATCCATATTTGTTTTACCAATAATAATTGCATCCGCATTTTTCAATTTTGTAACAACGCTCGCATCATAAGGAGAAATCCAGTTTTCCAAAATTTTTGAACCACAGGTAGTTTTAATGTCAAGGCTTGCCATATTGTCTTTGATAGCAATGACAGTTCCAGCCAATGCGCCGAGTCTTTCACCAGTTGCTTTACGCGAATCAATATCTAATGCCTGCGCTTTAGCCTCATTGGTCATTACTGTTAAGAAAGCATCTAGTTGTGATTCTGTTTTTTCTATAGCGTCTAAAGCATGTTCAACTATTTGAATTGCAGTTATATCATTTGTTTTGAATTCTTCTATTTTTTCACTTGCTGTTAAATTAAAATAATTGACCATATTAATTCTCTTCTGCATCTAAAATTTGAGGAACCATAAATCGACCTTCTTGTGCATTAGGTGCGCCACTTAAAGCTTGTTCTTGAGTTAGGGATAGTCCAACTACGTCTTCGCGTAATACATTTTCCATCTTTAGCGGATGTGAAGTTGGCACAACACCTTGAGTATCTATCTTGCTCACTTCACTGGCATGTTCCAAAATTGCGCTCATCTGCTTTCCAAATTTCTCAATTTCTTCATCAGTCAAACTCAATCGCGCCAAATTTGCCACATGGACAACCTCTTCTTTAGTAATTTGTGTCATATAAACATTCTAGGAGCTAACACGCACTAGACTCATATTTACTATGAGCGAAAAATTTGAATTCTTATCACCCGAATGGGAAAAAGCAGCAGACGAAATAGTTGGAGATCGTGAAGTCGATAACCCAACTGACGTGCAGCTAACTATTAACATCACTGTTACACCTACGCCATATGGAGACAAGCAAGTCTCTATAGTAGCGCGAGAAAACAGCGTTGCATTAATTGAATCTCATCAAGAAACATCTGATGTGACAGTAAAATCTGATTATGACACGGCAAAAGCGCTTTTCCTTGAGGGCACTATGGCTATAGTTATGAACGCTATGATGCAAGGCAAAGTTGTAGTTCAAGGCAATATGGCCAAATTGATGTCAATGGCTTCAAATCCTGGTGCGAGTGGGGCTATGCCTTTTCTTGAAGATATAAGTACGAAATTGAAAGAAATCACTCTTTAGCTTAAAATTTTAGATACGACCTCAGCACGGATACAAGAAAAGCACTACTAATATACCTAATCTTTTCGTATCGTTTTATCGAGATTCCATATCGTGATCTTGAAAATACCGGGAAAGTTCGTACTATTATGAATTTTGATTCTTACCAGCTTAATGAAATTCGCGAAGATCGATAATAGTTTTTGATTTAATTTTTTCTAGTTCCGGAGAATCTATTTTTACTTTATTATTACTATCTTGGCGATTATCGATAAAATAGGTTTGCTGCAATGGCTGTTCACTGTTTTCAATAAACATTTCTGGAACAATGTCTAAACAAGGTTTTATTTGTCTTGTTGGACCAGGTGCGCCAGAACAATATTGTCCATAAGCTATACCTGGTCGTTTAAAAACTGGTCGTTGTGTTGCACCATTTCTAAATCGCCTCATCGAAACCCCTAATAAAGTAAGCACCAACACTATACGCGTTGGTAACTTATCCGCCTTTAATAGTTATATCGTACATAACTAGGTGGACATTTACAAGCAATTTCAGTATTTTCAATTATAAATTAAGAATTACATTTTCACTCTAAGTGGCTTTATACCTTTTGTCTATATTTTGCAAGGACGGACCTTGTAAGGCCTCGTCAAGATGTAGTGTATTAAGAAAAGGCAGCAGAGATTTCGTCTAGAGTCCAACGCGCATCTTTAGAAAGCTTGTCCCCTTCGACATCGCTCATAGCCCAAGGAATAAATTTCTGTATTAAACCACCAGTAACAAAATATGTTTCACCGTTAAATTTACAATCCTCACTAACTAGATAAGCAACCATTGGAGAAACATTACCAGGATGCCAAGCATCGAAAGCATTAGGATCTTCTGGAACCTTTACCATATCTTCAAAACCAGGTGTATGTTCTGTCATCCGAGTTCTTGCAGCTGGAGCAATAGCATTAGATCGAACACCATAACGAGTTAATTCCATAGCGCAGATTTGACTAAAAGAAGCAATACCAGCTTTAGCAGCACCATAATTAGTCTGGCCAACATTGCCTAGTAAACCAGAAGTTGAAGTTGTGTGAACCAATGCTGCTTTTACGGAATCTTCGCCAGATTCTTTTGCTTTGTTTCTCCAATATTGAGCAGCTGCCTGAGTAGGACAAAAATGTCCGCGTAAATGAACATTGATAACGCTGTCCCAGTCGGACTCATCCATTGTAACCAACATTTTATCACGAAGGATACCAGCATTATTTACAAGTGCATGCAGATCACCAAATTCGTTTATTGCAGTTCCAACAAGATTTTTTGCACCATCAACAGTAGTGATGTCATCCGTATTACCAGCCGCTTTACCGCCGGCTGCAATAATCTCATCAACAACTTCGCTGACATCGCCAAGATCATTGACAACAACACTTGCTCCTTGACTCGCCATATATAGTGCATGTTCACGACCGATACCACGGCCAGCACCAGTAATCATTACTACTCTACCTTCTAATTTTCCCATTTTATTTTTCTTTCTATTTTAAAAACAGTGTGACTGATGAACCACGTTTAATTTTTGAACCTGCAACAGGATCCATTGCAGCAACTGTCGGTTTTGGTTTGTATTTTCCTTGAACTTCTGGAACTAAACCTATTGCTGTTAATTTTGCTGATGCATCATCGACTGCAGAACCAACCAGCGAAGGAACAGTTATAAGATCAGGTCCTTTAGAAACAATAATAGTAATAGTAGAACCTTTTTGCGCTTTCTCACCATTACCAGGAGAAGTACTAATTACAGTTCCTGAAGCTACAGTATCAGAAAATTCATCTTTACGAGCAGGCGTGAATTTAGACCCAGTTAAAATGTTCGCTGCTTCATCATAAGTCTTGCCAGCAACATTAGGGATCGCTATAGGCGTTGGACCGTCGCTGATCACCAGAGTAATAACCGTCTCTGGTGGAAGCTTTCCTGAAGTACCAGGGTCTGTAGAAATCAAATTATCTTTGAGGATAGTTTCATTAAATTCACGTCGTTCAACAACTATAAAACCTAAAGCTTCCAAAGCTGTTTTCGCATCAGCAGGAGACATTGCTTCCTTCATAACATCAACTGCATCAATAGGTTTAGGTCCTCTTGAAAGAACCAAAGTGACTGTGCCTGAACTATCAGCATATGAGCCAGCATTTGGGGTGGTACTGATAACAGAACTTACTGGATCATCAGAAAAAACTTGTTGAAACTTAACACGCAAACCAGTAGTGGCGATTTTTGCTGATGCAACATCTTTTTGCAATCCAGCAACATTAGGAACAATTACTGACGCTTGACTCGATGTAATAAAACTAAACATACCAGCAATTAAAATTGCGAGAATAACAGTAAAAATACCAGCCCCGATTAATTGACGAGGACCAAAGTGTCTATCTAATTTTTCTTGTTTATGAAATTGTTCAGAAACTTGCTCGGGTGAAAGTTCGCTACCAGCTCCATTAGCTTCTTGATCAAAAAGATTTGTAGGAGTAATAACAATATTTGTTGGATTCGGGTCAATTACTTGACCATCCTCAGGAACCAAAGTTAATGGGCCTGGCTTTGGTAAAACTTGTGCAATATCACTCAATGCTTTAAACATAGTTTTAGCATCAGGATAACGCTGATCGGGGTCAGCACAACCAGCACGTTCCACAACGCTACCTAAAACACCAAGTTTTTTATTAGCAACAATATCGTTTTTAATACGAGCTGCCAAAGTTGAAGTAATGGTATCACCCGCGAATGGAACTTCCCCAGTTACTGCTTCATGTAAAACTAAAGCCAAAGAATACAAATCACTACGACCATCTAACCCAACACCGCTAGCCTGTTCAGGCGACGCATAACGAGCAGTACCAATAACAGCACCGCTAGGTTCAGTAAAACTAGCTTCGGCTAAGGCACGCGCTAAACCAAAATCTGCAACACGAATAACACCATGTTCATCAAAAAGTAAATTTGCAGGTTTAATATCGCGATGTACAATTGATCGTGTATGAGAATATTCAAGCGCTGCACAAACCTGCATACCAACATGGCATGCTTGTGCAGGAGTCAGTCGGACACCCTCATCAAGCATTGACCGCAATGAGCCACCCTCTAAAAGTTCCAAAACCAAATACGGAACCTCGTCTTCACCCCAGTCAAAAACAGAAACAATATTATGATGATGTAAATTCGCAGCAAGTTGTGCTTCTGCCCTGAACCTACGCAAAAAAGCTAAATCTGCATTGTAACCACGATGCAAGACTTTTACAGCAACTTGGCGTTTAAGATTAACATCAGTAGCTGCGTATACAACGCCAGAAGAACCCATACCGACGCCACTGATTAGCCGATATCGGTTTGATAATACTCGCCCTGTTAGATCCATCGTGTTTGGCATATAGTTTTAGTTTAGTAGCGATTTTGCTGGTTTTTGTGCATGTTAGATTTGTTTGCCCAACTTAGGCAATATTAGTTCCCTAAGTTATAATATTGAAGTGACAACTAATAAGAAAACAATAATTGCTAGCAGGACAAAGATTATAAGAGTTTCTGTTGTTGCTGCACTAGTAGCACTAGCTGGTATCTTTTTTGTCATCTCTGTTTCTTCATCTGATACAAATACTATTGCTGTTAGCGATGTCAATGTGCAAAAAGTCGACCCAACACCTGGAGGCTTATTAAGACCAACTTCTGAAGTAAGCGTTAATTTAGCGGATGGTTTTACTGGGAGATTACTAATCGATGGTAAAGCTATACCAGATGATCAAGTTATTGTTGTTAAATCTTTAGGTCAAATAACATATCAACCAAGCGCAGGTAAAGTATTTCCATTTTTTGAAGCAGGTCCTCATAATGCGCAAGTTATTTATTGGAAAGTAGATGAGTCAGAAAATATTAATCCACAAACTTACACTTGGGATTTTAGAGTCACTGTTTAGTTTTTCTAAACTTGACTTATTATTTCTTTCTTACGCTTAACAAAGTAAATATATGCACCTGCTAAAAGCGAGATGATCGAGATACCTAACATTGACCAAAGAAAAGTATTTGATTTTTCAGTGGCTATTGATGCAGCTTTATTATTTTGAGCTGACTTCTTTTCAACTTCACCTAAAACGTTTGCTATATCTGACATCTTTGGAATTTTTGGTAGCGCAATTGTTGACTCTTGAGCTTTCTTAATTTCTTCATTTTTATTGTCCGATACCGCTACTTCTTTTGTAGTCGGGTTAAATAACTCTGAAGGTGTTATTGTAACTAAGGAGTCTTGTTTGCTGACGTTTCCGTTTCCATTTTCTGGTGTTGGATCTGGAGTCAATAAAGGATCAGGCACTACTGGTGCAAGCACGCCTAGTTGTGGTAGCTTACCTTGTTCTATATGCCAAATACTTGTGAAATCCCATTCACTCAAAGGATGAACAGTATTATTATTTTTAAAATAATCATTCTGTGTACCATCAATGTTTACTGCTTTACAATTGCTTTCATTAAGTTCTAGTATTTCTTCGGTATGAGGATCCATTATCATAGCTACGCATCCATCAATAACAGAAGTATGCGCATCGTAGTGATTATTAGATATGTCCTCAGTGGACATCCCTAAGGCACCAGCAAGTGAACCAATAGCTACAAATCTTTCTTCCATTGTATTATTTGTTCCAGTATTAGCTACGGGTTGAATAATATTAATTGTGCCTGTACTAAAGTTATTTTTTAGCGAGCCATCTATTTGGTAACCTAATAAACCTCCAACAACATACATTACCTCATTGCCACTAGAAGCAGGAACTGAAATATTACCACTATAATAAGAATTAGAAATGTTGCCTTGATCTTCAGATGAACTACTCGAAGATCCTTCCCTAAGAGGCATAACTTGAGCGAATAAGCCACCAACTACTAAGGCTGTTCCTGGCGAGTCTATTGTAATATCGCTTGTCGAAAATGAATTACTACTATCGCCGGAATACATGCTACCCAAACCACCAACGACATAAGCGTTTGATCCACTTAAAGCAATATCGCCACTAGAAGAACTATTTTTGATATCTGCAATTCCATAACCGACGATTCCAGCCACTGATACAAGATCGACAGTATTACCTGGGTCATCAAACGTTATGTTTAAATTTACTTTCGAATTACTAATAGTAGCACCATTACGTTCATCAAATATACCGGATGCACCAATCATCCCACCAAAAATACTCATTTCTTTAGTTCGATCACCATAGGAACCAATCTGAGTACCGCTAGAGTCGTATTCCCTTATCATATTACGATAGCTATCAGTTATCAAAATATGACCCGCCGTTGTAACTGCAACTCCACAAGGATATGTAAGTTGATTGTTATCATAATTCCCACCAGGTATAAGCAATATAAAGTTGCCAGTTGAATCAAATTTCTGAACTCTTTGACTAGATACTACGTAGATATTACCTGTGCTATCAATAGTTAATTTAAAAGGATATTGCATTTGGCCTGGATCATTGCCACTAGTACCAAATTGAGAAATATAGTTACCATTAGAATCAAATTTTTGAATTCGATTACTATTGGTATCTGCCACAAAAATATTGCCTGAGGAATCGACTGCTACACCTTGTGGATTATCGAGTTCACCATTAGCATTACCATTACTGCCAATATTCATTGTATGGTTACCTGACGAATCAAACTTTTGTATACGACTATTATGAGTATCAGCAACATAGATATTGCCTGCAGAATCTGTTGTTAAACTATTTGCGTATGAAAGGTCATTGCCATCATCATTATGACTTCCTATTTCATCTACTAGATTACCGTTGGCATCAAACTTATCAACTTGATTTCCATAATGATCTAAAGCATATATATTTCCGGAAGTATCAACTGCTACATCAACTGGACTAGATTCTCGATCGCCATATGAACTACTTGGTACATTAATATTCTTCTCAACTTCAAAACTAGAATTAAGTACTTGTATATTTTGTCTATATCTATCTGCTACAAATATCCTACCATCAGAAGAAGTAGTAATACCTGTGATGCCATCAAATACTGGTTGTTTCCCAGCATCATTTTGAACTGTTTGCACATCACCATTAATGGTCACATTGTCTATAGTTGTATTGCCAGACGAAACCGCTGCAAGACCACCAGAGTATATGGACATAGAAGTAATAGAAGCCTGGTAGTTATCAAAATTTATATTCTTGATCGTAGCATTTTGAAGAATAGCAAAAATACCAGTAAAACCAGAAGAAACTTGAGTAATATTTGAAATACTATGACCGTCACCATCTAATGTGCCTCTAAATCCACTGAAACTCTCTAGATTTACATCATCTAATATCGGGAAGAAACCTTGTACATCAATAACTGGTGCTTCGCCACCGTCACTAGTAGCTATAGGATCCCATGTCCAACTAGCAGATTCTGTACAATCGATATTGTTCGCCAAAACATAATTACCTTCTAAATCACCATGTTCATGTGTTACTGGATCAACTCCTATGGCTTGAAATTGACGACAGTTTGTAACTTGATAGACCTCTTGCGTGTTAGTTTTAAACACGACAGTATTAGAATATGCACTTTGCTCATCACTATTTATGAAGGCTGCGACCCTAACTGCATATTCAGTATCAGGATCTAAACTAGTTAATACATCGGCAAGTGATACACGATTATTTTTCCCTGCATATATCCAAGTAGTATCTGTTGTTTTTCTATAGAAAATACCGAAATAATCTGGGTTGCTATTTGTTGTATCTTCCCATGTTAAATTTGCGCTTAGAGCATTAGGCGTCACGGTTAAGTTCGTAGGGCCAGGACTACAACCCTCGGTAGTAAATGTTGCATCTTCGCCATATGTCGTACCACCACTATTTGTTGCGAAAGAACGATAGTGATATGTTGTACCACAATCTAAATTCGATATTGATATTGCATATTCTCCAACGAGTGTTGTTTTAACAAACTTTTGAACACGATTATTAGCCCTATCTACAACCAGAAAGTTTCCGTTAATATCAATAGCAATTCCTTGTGGTTGATCAAACTGACCTTTTTGACTACTCGATTGACCTGAAATATTGCCATAGTGATCTAAACCAATTTTTCCCCACTGTGCTACAAAACTATTTGCATTATCAAACTCTTGAACACGATTATTATATCGATCTGAAACGAAAATATCTCCAGAAGAATCAACAGCAATACCACTAGGCGAATTGAATTCACCTTCGCGGGAACCATAACTGCCAAATTTATGAATAAAGTTACCTGTAGAATCAAATTTTTGTATACGGTTATTACCAGTATCAGCTACATAAATGTTCCCAATAGTATCTATGGCAATACCACTAGGATTATCGAAATGTCCATCACTATCACCTTGAGAGCCAAATTGTAATATTGGTATTCCAGAAGAATCGAACTTCTGTATTCGATGATTATAATTTTCAGTTGTATAAATGTTGCCAGACGGATCAAGAGCTATTGAACTCAATCCATAAAATTTCCCGGGATCTTGTCCATACGTCCCGAATTCAGACAGAAAATTTCCTGAGGGTCCATATTTTATAACTTTGCCATACCCGTTATCTGCAACAAAAAGATTTCCACTGGCATCAACAACTACTGCTACAGGTTGTGACATATAACCAGTTCCATAGCCAGCATTTGAACCAATATAAGAAACGAAATTTCCCAGAGCATCATATTTTACAACTCTGGAGTTGTAAGTGTCTGCTACATAAGTATTACCATCAATATCAATAGCAATACCGTTTGGATAGTATAATTGACCATCGCTACTGCCATCATTTCCTATTTCTGAATCAAAGTAATACCCAGGTCTAGGAGCTAAGCCAGAATTATCTTTTATCGTTATTCCATAAGATGTAGTTTCACCTATTTCAAAACCAAAGTTAGAAATATTTTCACCAGTTGCAACACCTACTAAACTTGCACCTTTTTTACCAATACCAGCAACAATACCAGTATTTGATTCTGGAGCTGTATTATCTGCGAATGCATAAAGTGGGAAAGACAACAAAGAAATCATAATTAGTAAAACTAATAGGCGTTGTCTATACATATTTATTTTTCGTCACAAATGCTATAAATCTTTAATAATTAATGAGTATAAGATCGTTGTTAAATTATTATTCTGGCTGATTGAACATATATTTGCAGAAAAGTCCGATTAAATCAAGCATTTATGGCAATTGCTTTACATTATACGATTTACCCAATTCTTGACAAATGGGTTTGGCTTCGTGGGTAGAACCTTGGGAAAGTTAAACGTTGAACCTGAATTCGGTCACATCACCATCTTGGAATATGTAATCTTTTCCTTCAATTCGCAGTTTTCCAGCATCACGAGATTTAGACCAGCTACCGGCTGCAATCAGATCTTCGTAAGAAACTACTTCTGCTTTAATAAACCCTCGTTCAAAATCTCCGTGAATAACACCAGCACATTGAGGAGCGGTGGCGCCAGCTTTAAAAGTCCAAGCACGTGTTTCTTTTTCTCCAGTTGTAAAATATGTTCGAAGGCCCAACATTGTAAATGCGCTATGTATAAATTTAGGCATTGCACCCTCGCCAAGACCGAACATTTCTAGCATCTCGCCACGCTCATCTTTATCAGAAATTTGTGCTGCTTCTGCTTCAAGCTGAACACAAAGCGGAACGATTTCAACGCCAGGTAATTCTTGGGATACTTTATTTGCAAGTTCAGTTGCCTGATCGAGTTGATCATCCGCAATATTTAACACAGCCATAAAAGGCTTGTTCGTCAAAAGAAAATAATCTTTAATAGCTTCACGATCTTCTTTGCTCATAGTTGAACGATAAAGTGGTGTACCCTCTTTTAAATGCTGCAACGCTTTAGAAGCAATCTCATTTTGTGTAGCGATATCTTTATCTGTTCTTGCCTGTTTAATTTTTTTCTCTAATTGCTTTTCACAACTTTCATAATCGGCATAAACAAGTTCGAGCTCGACAACACGCAAATGCTCTAAGGGATCAGTTGGACCAGGTACGCCAGCATCAAATGCACGAAGCACATAAACAACACCATCAACTTCACGAATATGACTCAAGAATTTATTCCCCAAACCTTCGCCACTATGTGCGCCTTCAACAAGTCCGCCAATATCAACAAATTGTACGGAAGCATAAATGGTTTCTTTGGTCTGGCTCATTTGCGCCAATGCATCTAGACGTGAATCTGGAACTTTTGCATTACCTACATTAGGTTCAATAGTTGCAAATGCATAAGGGGCAGCATATGCACCACCACCAGCTAGAGCATTAAATAATGTTGATTTACCAGCGTTGGGAAGACCAACAAACCCGAATTTTTCCATTCATATAGGTTATTCGTTTAGATATAGAACAATCGAAAGATGACCAGAAATTATTTTTTCAATAATTCTGTAAATTCCTGCTCATTAAGCAAGCCAACACCGAGTTTTTCAGCTTTGTCTAATTTCGATCCAGCCTTATCACCATAAACAACATAATTGGTCTTTGCACTAACGCTGGAGCTGACTTTACCACCACGTTTAAATATCTCTTCTCCAGCTTGTTCACGAGCCATTGTTTCTAAGGAACCAGTTAAAACAAATGTCATACCAGCAAATGTTTGAGATTCTTCATGCCCTAGAACTTGACCCGACGAAGAAGTGAGAGCAGAAGAGCCAGTACCTTTCACATTTACCCCAGCTTTAACAAGACGATTTATCATTTCAATATTTTTAGAATCCGAAAAATAATCTTTCACACTTTGAGCAATGATATCTCCGAGCCCTTCGAGCTCAGCTATTTGTTCTACACGCGCTTTTTCAATAGCAAAAATATCCTCATAATGTTTTGCTAATTCTCTAGCTGCACTCGGCCCAACGTGTCGGATACCTAAAGCTATCAACAATCTATTTAAAGGTTGTCTTTTAGAATTTTCTATTGACTCTAGAAGATTATCAACACTTTTTTGTGCCATGCGTTCAAGATTTTCTAAATCCTCACGCTTCAAATAATAAATATCAGCAATATTTTTTATTAATCCAGAATCTATAAATTGATTTACTTTGGCAATTCCAAGTCCTTCAATTTCCATACCTGAGCGCGACGCAAAATATTCAATCGATGTTGAACGTCGAGCCGGACATTCATTATTCACACAACGATGTTGTACTTCGCCTTCAGGTTTGGAAAGCTTATGACCGCAAGTCGGACAATTTTCTGGAAACTTCCAAGGCTTTGAACCCTTAGGGCGAAGTGAAATTATCGGTCCTACAACTTCTGGAATTACATCACCAGCTTTACGTACAATGACCGTATCACCAGGTCGAACATTACGTTTTTCTAGATCATCGCCATTGTGCAATGTTGCCATTGCCACAGTTGAACCACCAACAAATATTGGTTCTAAAACAGCAAAAGGAGTCGCACGACCTGTTCGACCTACACTAACTTGAATATCAATTAGTTTAGTTGTTTTTTCTTCAGGGGCAAACTTGACAGCTATTGCCCATCGTGGTGCACGCGCAGTAAAGCCCATTTGTTCACGAATCGAAAAGTCGTCAACTTTAATTACTGCACCATCGATTTCATAATCAAAACTGTGACGGATTTCCTCGAGTTTTGATGCACGTATTTGTGCTTGCGTGATATCACTTAAAACTTTTATTTCATTATTAACAGGAATACCCAATTTAGAAAAATATTGTAGTGTTTGTATATGTGTATTTAATTTTGGTGTACCTATATTCTCACCAAGTTGATAAGCTACAAAATCTAGATCTCTACTTTGTGTAATAGAAGTATCTTTAACACGCAATGAGCCAGCAGCAGCATTACGTGGATTTGCGAATATTTTTTCTCCTAATTTTCTTTGTCGCTCATTTAGATCTTCAAAACTTTTTAATGGCATAAAAACTTCACCGCGAACTTCTAACAATTTTGGCTTATCTTTCAATAGATGCGGTATAGATTTTATCTGCTTAATATTTTCAGTAACATCTTCGCCAGTATAGCCATCGCCTCTCGTACCTGCTTTAACTAATTTTCCATCTTCGTATACAATTGAAATTGCTAAGCCATCCATTTTTGGTTCGACTACTAATTTCGTATTTGATAAGTCTGCCAACTTTGAAACTTTTAATCCCCAAGCAGTTAATTCTTCGGGTGAAAATACATTGTCAAGACTTAACATTGGTTCAATATGGTTAAATGGCGCAAAACTAGATTGTAAAAATGTATTTGGTGCTTGTGTAGGAGATTTTTTTGATACGAAATGTGGGTATTCTGACTCTAAATTTTTTAATTCTTGGTAAAGTTCGTCATATTGTGCATCAGAAATTTCAGGCTCATCTTGGCCATAATACCTTTCGTTATGGTATTTTATTGTTTCTATTAGTTCATTAATTCGACTTTTAGCATCATATTTCACCACTCTTATAGATTAGCTTAATAATGTGTTTGTCTATTAAAAAACAAAGATATTTAACAGATTTTAAATCAAGTTTTACTAGATTGTTGTTGTGAAAATACGATTTATCCTACTGGCCTACATATTGATACTTCTAGGGGTTAATTCTTGGGTATTAAATAAAAATATTGATTCAAATATTTCAATAAAAATAACTTTTGGTATAAGCATATTTTGTCTTAGCGCTGTTGGTTTGTCGTTGGCACTACAGAGCTTGAGCGGTATAGGGGCAATTAAAATATTTGCATATGTCACTCCGCTTGTTTACGTCCAAAGTTTTCTTAATTCAGAAAATATTGGATCTTTCACAGTTTTCTTTATTAACACAATAACTATGGCTTTACTACTTCTACCAAGAGTTACTGAATTTCTCACTCGTGACATAGGTGTGAACAATGAAAGAATTTTTATTTTACAAACTCCGGGCAATATAGCTGGGTTTACGGCATTGGTGTGGTCTTTTTTTTGGACACTAATTTATTTTCTTATATTAAATATTAGTAATTCTAATTGGTTAATGAGTTCTATTTTTTTCATCTTCGCAATAATCATTTTATTGTTTTTTAGTGCAACAACAACCAACCTTATTCGTCGCAGAGTTATAGTCGTTCCAAATGGTATTGTTTTATGTGATCCTATAACACTTAGCGATACTGTGTTATTGCCACTATCTAAGTTAAAAGATATAAAAACTCTGAGTATAAAAGAATTTCGTAAATCACACGCTAGAAAAGACAAAGCGCCCGATAATGAATATATTGGGAATATTAAATCAAAAAATATTACACAACTAAGGCTTAGTGAAAGAACAGATTCATTTATGGTGAGGAACAATCACATGAGCACTGAACGTAAAGATATAGAAGAACTCTTTGTATCTTTAGTAAACCCAGTTAAATTTGAGAAATATTTTAGAGCACGGTTCCATAAGGCTAGCGAAGATCTAAATGTTAATTCTGGACAAGCAGATTCATCAAGCGATCAAGTTGTGCAGAGCAAAACATCGAAGAAGCTGGAAATGTTAAAAATGGAAAAAGAACTTGGTATAGAAACTGCACCTAAATCTGATGCGAAACTTCCACAATGGCGTGATAAGAAGATCGACAAATAGTAAAGTTTAATTCATTTAGCAGTATAGATAAAAATGAATGTTATACAAGCAAATATCTGAGCTATAAAACGATATATCGTTTAAGACGCCAGACACCTAGATACGCCTAAATGGTTATTCCTGCAAGTTCGCCACAACGATCTGTAATCATTTCGGCAATAATTTCTTTTTTTGTTAATTTTGTATCAAGCATTTGTAATTTTGCTAGTGCAACATCATGGTCCATTGATTCGAGAGAAATCATACCAGCTTTGCCTAATTTTACTGTTGAATCGTATTGTGTAAAATCTATAGATTCTCCATTTTCAGTTACACCAAATACTAAGATTCCAAGTTCATTTAGCTTTTCAACTAAATCAGGAATTGCAGCGTGTGATGAATTTCCATTTACACACGTCGTATGATAAGTAGTCATTAACACCGCAGTCGGTTTTACTAAAGCAATATCTTCAATAAGCTTACTGTGGTTAGCTCGAATTACGTTTACAGGGTAGTCAATGATATCGCTACGTTGTAATATTGGAGAATAATATTCTGTAAGTTTATCTATTAGTTCTTTTCTTTTAATATTCAATTTTTCAATTTTTGCTAAATATTCAGGAGAAACTTCTGAAGCATATTCCATATCCATACCGTTGAAAGGTTCTTTGACAATTTCATTGGCTGGAACAATCTGATCATGAAATGCAATATAAACACCGGGCTTCATACCCGCGCCCGCTCTACTTATAGCAAAATTAAAATTATCCCATGCGTCAGTATTGTTATCAGTAGTTATATCATTTGATCCAGTTAAAATAATTACACATTTATTCTTCAACAATACGTTTGCATATTCTTTTTGGATTGCACGAGCTGTCTGTTCCATTGCATCTGTACCATGGGTAATTACAATTCCATCAGGGTCATTAAGCATCGACTGATTGATTGTTGTCAAAATATCTTGTAGATCATTTTCCGTAATGTTTTCGCTCATACCTGTATAAGCAATTTGAGTTAAGCCAATAATTTGTTGTTCTTTAACGTCTGGATATTTTTCAACTAACATTTCGAGTAGATCAAGCATATGGCCACCTTCACGATAACCATCTGGATGCATCAATGATGAAATTGTGCCACCCGCATATAAAATATTAACTACTGGAATTTTTGTTTGGTTTTCGTTCATATTTGACATCAGTATATTTTAACAGCTAAACAATAATTCCTGAACCAATACATTCATCATCGAGATAACATGCAGCAGTTTGACCAGGTGATATACGCATTACAGGTTCAATGAATTCTAGTTGATTAGGTTCTAGCCAAATAGCTTCGAAACTTTTACCGTGAGCACGCGGTTGAACAGTAACATTTATCGGAAATTCAATTTTACGAGTTAATGAAACTTGACGCAGCTCGTGAGAACTTGTGAACAAATGTCCTCTATCGCCAACTGTTATTTGTTTAGTATCAAAATCACGATTGAGGATATATTGCCTCTCTCCAACTAACTCGCCAACAGCATTACCAGTACCACGACGTTGACCCAGTGTAAATAGTTCCGCACCATCATGATGACCAACAACATTACCTGCGATATCCACGATTTCACCTTCATGTAAAGTTATACGATTTCGCAAGAAATCTTCTCTCCCCTTTTTCTGGATAAAACAAACGTCCATCGACTCTGCTTTAGATGCTGTGCGCATTCCGAATTCATGAGCCAGCTCACGCACTCGTGTTTTCGTCATCTCGCCCACGGGAAAAAGTGTGTGTGCGAGAACATCTTGCGCAACCATTGACAAAACATAACTTTGATCTTTTGCTTCATCGATTCCGCGCAATAATTTATAAACATTTTCCGCGCTATCAAATTCAACACGAGCATGATGACCAGTAGCAACAAAATCATAGCCCATAGCCATAGCACGGTCATGAAGACCTGCAAATTTAATATGACGATTACATTCAATACATGGATTCGGTGTTAACATTTTTTCGTGAGCAGTTAGATACGGGTCAACTACATGCTCATTAAATTCTTCTCCTAGATTAAATATATAATGAGGAATATCAAGTTGCGCAGCAACGCGACGAGCATCTTCAACGTCAGCTAGAGAACAACATCCTGAATCAGTTTCACCACCCCAAAGTTTCAAAGTCACTCCTGCTAATTCATAGCCTTGTTGTTTTAAAATTAATGCTGCAACAGTTGAATCGACTCCACCGCTCATAGCCACTAATACTTTTTTCTTATTTTTCATATTAAATACTTACCGAATCCTTTTTTGAAAATGATCTTAATGTTTTTATACATTCACTAATAATATTCACAGCTTCAACAAGTTCTTCTTCTGTATTTTTCGATGATAAGGATATACGAATAGTCGACAGTGCATCTTTCTGATCCATACCCATTGATGTTAAAACCCTAGAAGGAGTTGATGCACCTGATGCACATGCTGAACCTTTAGAAACACAAATTCCTTTATCATCAAGCATGGTAACCAACATTTGTGCTTCGATATCTGAAAAACGAACAGAATTTATATGTGGTGATTTTTTTGCGCAACATGAATTAAATTCAATATTCTCTATTGACAATGAAAGCAATTTTGTGAGTATTTCATTTAGCTTATTTACAATCGATATCTCATACTCTCTGTTTACTTGAGCATATTTACTAACAAATGTTTTAGAAAATGAATCACATAAAAAAGATGGCGTTGTGCCTGGACGTAATTCCCATTCTTGTGAGCCACCAAACATTAAAGAGGAGATAGATTTACGATCTTTAATTACTAATAGGCCAATACCTTGTAAACCACCAAGTTTGTGTCCACTAAAAACAGCATAATCGCCATATTCACAGATCTGGGAGGCGTTAAAAGAATAATAGGATTGAACGGCATCTATTAAAAGGAAGGCTTCTTTTTCGTGAATAATCTTCGATGCAGATTCAATATCTTGAGCAACGCCAGTTTCATTATTGGTGGCCATCAAACATACGAGGTCGCCTTTATCGACTTGATCTAAATCATCAATATTGATTTGTCCTTGACTGTCGACTTTCAAATATATAACATTTTCTTTTTCTTCATTAACAAAATCACAAGTCTTTTTAACAGCATCATGTTCCGTCATTGAACAAAATATTTTTGCATCTTTATGTTTGCGATCAAAACCTTGTATAACTATATTTAATGCATCGCTTGCACCTGAAGTAAAAACTATATTATCTGGAGAAACACCACAAGTTTTCGCAACATTCTCGCGAGCGACTTCTAGCCCAGATTTAGCCATGCGTGAAATACTGTGAGATCCAGATACATTGCCCCAAGAATGGTCTAAATATGTTTTTGCTTGCGCGATAAGATCCTTATTGGGTTCTAAAGTTGTAGCAGCATCTAAATATATCACTACTCTATTCTAGTTTTATTAAATCAAATGAAACTAATTGCCTTTTTAGATGCTATATCCTTCGGTTTATCTCGGTATTACATCGTTAAAGCCTTGCAAGAATGCAAGGACGGACCCTGCACTTGCAAGGACGGACCCTGCATTTGCAAGGACGGACCTTGTAATCTTGTATTCTTCTTGTAATTTTTTGTCTTACAGGCCTTTCGTAGGGAAACCACCGAGATAAGAATATACCCGACCTAAAACATAACCTTTCCAATAATGGCGCAATCCACGAATAGCACTTCCAGGATCATCGGTATTTTCTATGTTACCTAGCTCATTTTCGTCAACTATTGTATAGGAGTTATAACCAAGTCGAGAAAGAACGGTATAAACACCGGCTAGTTGTTCTTTCGCGAGCTGTGCAGTTTTTTGATATGCCTTAATTGAACGAAATTGATTAATTTGTATTTCGCCATCCACTAAATCAGGAGCACCTAGCGAATAATATTTAGCCATTAACTCACTTGAACGCGCAAAGAGTTCTACCGCTGAACCCAATTGTGCATATGCAAGATTATCGCCATTACCAAAAACTTCAGCAGCATTTTGTTCAACCTCATGAGAATTAAAAATAATTTCTACACTTGGATCAACTTTGGCAAGGATATCAAAAGCACCGTCTTCATCAACCTTTGCAGAATCCATAATTTCTTGTATGATTATTGTTTTAAATGCTTCTAAATTCGAATCAGCACCTTGTTTAAAAAACTTTGCAACTGATGCAACATTAAGTTTCTTATCAATATTTAAATCATTACTTTCATCAATACCTTTTATTACATCTTTTTGGATTTCTAATCCTGCAATTCCTATAGCAAAATTAGCTGCAGCGTTTCCTAGAGCATATCCATATTCATTTTGAGTAACAATTGGATCATCATTTGAGTCGAGCACTTTTGAGAGAGTTGAATTTCCAGAATATTCGAACGATTTAACAACTGTTAAAATGGAATAAGAATCTATTAATAGTTCAGCATCATTTAATGTTTTAACACTAATGTTTGATAACTGATCATTAAAATCATCGAATTTTGAATTAACAAGTGCATCTAGATCATCGACAACTTTTAGTCCAACAGAATTTCCGCCTTCATTTAATGCATTAATGACTTTTAAACCCCAATCAACAGTTGATGCTTGTCCATAAGAATCCCTGATGTATGATAACGCAGAAGCATATTTATTTTCTTTAATATAATCTTGAGCTTTATCTTTACTAGTTTGAATACTGGCTAAAATATTGTCGAAACCATTTGTAGATAATATCTGTTCATTTGCTGGAATACTAAAACTTGTTTGGAGTTTTGTAATTTTGTCATCATACTTATTTACAACTTCTTTCAAATGATTACTCTGAGGCTTATTTAATTTTATTTTTGATAAACCTTTAAATTTTGGCAATATTTTTCCAGTGAACTCTTTATATGCTTCATATATATTGGTTACTTCAATAACTTCTAGTCCCATATCAGACCCTAATTTTTTTAAATTAACAATATCGCCGTTTTCATCTGCTTCTTTTAATTGCCCTGAAGGAATTAGTACTTTTGATTTTCCGGATTTTTTCGCACCAGATAGTTTGTATTCAATACCTCCAACTGGCCCAACTGTTCCATCAGGATTAATTGTTCCTGTCATTGTTACATCGCTATCAATTTTATCTCCCCTAATCAATGAGATTGCACCAACCGTCATTAATGCTCCAGCACTTGGTCCATCAATGAACCCTGTTGTACTAACTTGAAATTGTCTTTTGTCTAGCGATGCACCTGTTATTAGAGTTGATACTGTCATTGCGTTCCATGCAGAAGCTATCCATTGATCTCCTGATCCTTTTACTTCATCATTTGATATTGCAACAGTTATGTTTTTTGATTTTGTCTCGCGCAATTCAATTGCCATTTCGCTAGATCCACCACTTGGGCCATCTGCTCCATCTGTATAAAATAATGGTTCTAATGTCACTGTTCCGCCAACAGTTTTCGTCGGGGTTTGATCAGATTTTTTTACCGAGCTACTTGGTGTACATGCACCTAAAATTAAGGATATTGAAATTAGTGTGATAAATAAGGATTTAGATAGATTTTTCATTTCCCCAGATTAATACACAAAAAGTGAATTTTCTGCATTAATGTGTCATTCACACAATAATTGTCACACCCTCATGGTTTAATAGAACTATGAATAAGCAATTACAACTCCTAGAGCAAAATAGCATTAAAAGAGATGCAGACACCAAAGTCAAGTCAACAACTAAGAAGCCTAATTCTAGGCGAAAAACAAAACTAGCAAGTGTTGAAAAGCCATGGAAATTAAGTGAGTCCGAAAGAAATCAAGGGTTAGCTGGTATTGCAATGATTAAACAAATATTGGCAAGTATGCCTAATAATTTCGACTTAGTATTTGAAAGTGATTACGCAAAAGCAAGCTAGTTATAGATTATGCGTATAAAGCGAATAGATTTTCATATTGCGAAATTATTGTAATATTTCAAATATCACTCTTGCTCAAAAACATTGAATCTATCAAGGAGTTAGTTTAAATGCCGATAATATAATGTGAGAGATAATTCGACTGGTCCGCCACTGTCAAGTATTCAATATACTTTTTTTGGAAAAATCAGACAGTCATGGATCACGCCTATTTTCGCATTGTTAATAATTCTTTCGATCACATTTGGAGTGTACTTTTCACAGTTAGCAACAGCAAACGAACAAAATGATAAGGCATCAGCATTTGCTAAATCGGATGCCGAAAAATCAATATCAGATTACATGGCTAAGATTACCGCACTAGCTAGTGGCTCAAGCAATATTTTTAGATCGAATTTTGATACAAGTTCAGAATTGCTTGAACAATATGTTCAAAATTCCCAGGTAACAACTAGATATAAAGGTATTTACGAAATGGGTTTCGCGGTCCCTAATGTGATTGGAAATCCGACTATAGAGACTATAGCGCCTAAAAGCATAACTGAAAGTTCGGGGTTCACCGTTGATTCTCTCACTGGTATTCCCTTGAGTGCAATAGTCGATAGCAATGACGAATTTAATGAAGCAAGAGACAGCGGTGAGAATCAAATTACAAATATATTTATCTCTCAAGCATTAACAAATTCAAATACCAAAAAACATGCTTTACTTCTTATACCTGTATTTAAGGCTGGAACTGTCTCAAGAACTGTCTCTGAACGAAGAGCAAACTTTATAGGAACAATATTTGTACCAATAGATATAAGTTCATTTTTAGAAGGTGCAAAGGATGAAGCAAATACGTTTGACTATTTTGGAATAACTATTGGTGATGACGAGACAATATCTGGAACAACAATTATCAACAGTAAAAGAACAATTACAGATTTGAGAAAACAAAATATAAGATTATTAAACAAAACAATGGTCTTAGATTATAACGATTATTCTATAAAAAAACGCGCATCGAATATTGGCCGTCAAACAACACTATATTCAGGTATTGGTTTGGCCATCATGATCTATCTAGTCTTAATGATCATGCAACTCGGCGAAAAACGAGCGAATCTCGCATCACTAAATGCAGAAAGAGAAATATATCAAAGTGAAGCTAGATTCTCAGCGTTAATAAAACAATCGAGTGATATTACATTAGTAATCGATAGTAATGGTTTAGTAATATTTGCTTCGCCTTCATTAAAAAATAATCTTGGCTATAGTACAGCGGACTTAATAGGAAGACCATTCTTAAAATTCTTAAGTTTAAAAAATACAAAACTACAAGCTATCTCCGTTTTAAAGAAATTGAATAAGGGCATAGTACCAGAACCATTTGAAACAAAAGTAGTAACAAAAAATGGTGTCGAATGCACATTCGAATGCGTTATAAACGATTTAAGAAATGATCCTGCAGTTGGAGGTATTGTATGTAACAGTCGTGATATCTCTGAAAGAAAGACCTCCGAATTAGAAGTCAAAAAGGCTATGGCGCTTTATGAAAATGCGCTTTCTAATGCACCAATTGGCGTTGCGTTGGTACATAAAAATGGTCAATGCTTTTGGACGAATGATGCTTTGACGGAATTTCTTGGTATTGATAATTCAGAGATCATTAAAAAAGAGTTAAAAGATAATATTTTAAAAGATGATCGAACACTATTTATAAAACTCTGGTCAAAACTAGATTCTGTTAAAGAAAATAAAGTTGTTGAAGAAATGAGATTTGAACATCCAGATGGTGTTGCTAGATGGGGGCTAATTTCAGCTCAGCCAGTTTTCGACGAAAAAGTTTTCCAATACTATGTTATACAAATAGAGGACACAACAGAGCGTAGACGAATTGCAGAGCGACTTGAATACCAAGCAATACATGACCCTTTGACGGGTATGCCCAATAGATTATTACTGGTTGATCGTTTATCACTTGCAATAGAAAAATCAAAAAGAACTGGTTTAAGTCTTGCGGTACTTTTTATTGACCTTGATAGATTTAAAATTATTAATGACTCATTAGGACATGCTGCTGGTGATCAATTACTTATGACAGTAGCAGATAGAATAAAAGATTCAGTTAGACCCAACGATACCACTGCAAGATTTGGTGGAGATGAATTCGTAATTTTATGTGAAGATATTTCTAGTGACGAGCAGACCAACGAGATATCAAATCGACTTCTAGAAAATATCCAAATGCCGATTATGTTAGATGAAGGTGAAGTATATGTGACTGCAAGTATAGGTATAGCAAGATCTACTGGCGTAATAGATACGTCTGAAACTATATTGCGTGATGCAGACTTAGCAATGTATCGGGCTAAAGAAGGTGGTAGAAACCGTGTCGAAGAATTCGATGAGACTACCCATGTACGCGCTGTTGCCGATCTACAAACAGGTAATGGAATGTTTAGAGCATTAGCAAAGCAAGAATTTCATACCCATTATCAACCATCGGTTGATATTAGAACTGGAAAGCTATCTGGCTTTGAAGCACTTGTCTACTGGGAGCATCCGACACAAGGCCATATCTCGCCAAAAGAATTTATTTCACTTGCAGAACAAACTGGAATTATTGTCCCAATCGGTATGAGAGTTTTTGAAACAGCATGTGAACAGTTAAAGCAATGGCACTCTTTAAGTGAAGAATCCAAAGTATTAACAATGAGTATAAATCTCTCCCCAAGACAATTATCTGAGCCATCTCTATATGGTGAGGTACTTCGTATTATAGAAAGAACTGGTGTAGATGCCGATAAAATTTGGTTTGAAATAACTGAAACTGCACTTATGACTGACGTGGAATCAACCATTATCATGCTAGATAAATTGAAAACTATAGGTATTCATTTTGCTGTAGATGACTTCGGAACTGGCTATTCTTCCTTATCGTACTTAAAGAAGTTTCCAGTTGAAGCATTAAAAGTTGATCAAAGTTTTGTCGAAGGTTTAGGCACAGATACAGAAGATACAGCCATCGTTTCAGCTGTTATATCACTGGCACATTCTTTAGGTCTAAAAGCCATAGCCGAAGGTGTAGAACAGCCACATCACTTGGCTGAACTAAAAACTTTGGGTTGCGAATATGCCCAAGGATACTTATATTCAAAAGCAAAATCAGCAGATAATTGGGATTCTTATGTTATATCTAAGGGTATTTTTGAATTTTCTAGCGAGAAGATATAATTTAAAAAATATTTGAACATGCGCATTATTGTGTAGTATTGTTCTATCATGTTATAACAAGGAGGAAACATGACATCAATAATATTCATTCCAATACAGCCCGTAAATAATTCAACATCATCATTCTTAGCAAACGATCCATATATCAATACGTTCTGGTTACCCATACTTGGGCCAACAGCAACATTATTACTAAATTCATTACTGACTAGAGCTTTATGCGAAACAGAGCCATGGGAACAAGAAGTAAACGATCTATCTAAATCAATAGGTGTAGGAAATAGAGAAGGAAACTCTAGTCCTATAGTTAAGAATTTAAAAAGATTATGTTATTTCGGGTTAATTTCGAAATATCAGGATAAATATTATGTTCCTACGAATATCCCTAACATCGAGCAGAACAATCTAAGAAAGCTCAATATATCCCTACAAAGTGAACATAGTTTGTGGATTAACAACTTAAATAGCGACCCTATGACTACCCAAAGACAAAAAGCCCTATTTATTTGTGCAAACTTCAAATTAAAATCAACTAAAACAAATAAAATATTTACTGCATTGTCAAGAAGTGGCCTTCATCCAAGTATTATAGGTGAAACAATATTAAGTTATCAGAAAATTCAAACGCAACATGAGCCAAATTATGTCGTCGATTGAAATTTACATTAGGAAAATTCAATGAAATCAAAAGATCTAATATCTCAAATTAAATCAGAGATAACAGAAATAGAAATAGATGCCGTAAATTCTGAATCAGTTACATTTCTTGATGTTAGAGAGCCAGTAGAAATTGAAGGCGGAATAATAGCTAATTCTATTCATATCCCTCGAGGTACACTTGAGACTAACATAGAAAATAAAATTCCAAACCAAGATGAGAATATTATTATTTATTGTGCCTCTGGAATTCGCTCTGCTTTTGCAGCAAAAACACTTATGGATTTGGGTTACAAAAACGTAAAATCATTAATCGGTGGATTCAATGGATGGAAAGATAAAGGGAATGACTTTGAAATTCCAAAACTTCTAAGCTCAAGTCAGATGTCAAGATATGCAAGACATCTATTGTTACCAGAAGTGGGCGAAGTCGGACAACAAAAACTTATAGATGCAAAAGTATTATTACTTGGCGCTGGTGGCTTGGGCTCGCCTGCTGGTATGTATTTAGCAGCTTCTGGAGTTGGCAATATTGGAATTATAGATATGGATGTTGTTGATGCTTCTAATCTACAACGCCAGATAATACATTCAATTGCAACTATGGGAATGGACAAAACTGAGTCTGCGAAAATGCGAATACTTGGTTTGAATCCTGATTGCAAAGTTACAACATACAACACAAGATTAAATGCAGAAAATGTTATTGATATAGTTTCGCAATATGACATTGTTCTAGATGGTACAGATAATTTTCCTACAAGATTTTTACTAAATGATGCATCTGTTTTATTAAATGTACCTGTAGTGCACGGTTCAATTTTTAGATTCGAAGGTCAGGTCAGTGTTTTTGATCCAGCGCATGGCCCTTGTTATCGCTGTTTTTTGCCAGAGCCTCCCCCACCAGAATTAGCGCCAAGTTGCGCTGAAGCTGGAGTACTTGGAGTATTACCAGGCATTGTTGGTTCACTTCAGGCTCTTGAAACAATAAAATATATTTTGGGTATTGGCGATTCATTAGTTGGAAGATTGCTATCTTTTGATTCACTCGAAATGACATTTAAGAACTTCAAAATTAGAAAAAATGACGAATGTAAAATTTGTGGCAACGATGTCAAAGAAATAGTAATTAAAGAATACGATCAATACTGTAGGGTTTAGTTACTATTTCTTTGCTTTTACAATAATTGTTCCGTATTGACCAAATTTTGGTCCTCCATGAAAATGACAATGATAGCCATATTCACCTTCTTTGGTAAATAGCGCAACATAGATATTCTTCGATTTAAGTACTTCACTATTTAGAATGTTCGTTTTAACTTTATCGTCTTTAACATCATGTAAAGAGAAACCTTCATTTGTGAATATAACAATAGTGTTAGGTTCAATCGTTAAAGATTTAGGAGAGAAGTAATTATCTCCAATAGTTATCTTTTTCTCTTTATATAATTTTGTTGCACGTAATTTACTTAGTTTTGCTTTTGCCGCACTTTGATCAGATGATTTCGTTGTTGAACAGGAAGAAAAAATAATACCAATACTGAGCAATAAGAATATTATTAAAATTAGTCTTGATATATATTTTGTTTTAAACATTCAGAGTATTTTATCTAATTTTAAAATGTTTCAACTAACTCAACAAGAGTTCTGATACCAAAACCAGTACCACCCTCTGTGTTTTCACCATCATTAGCTCTAATAAATGCAGGTCCAGCAATATCTAGATGAACCCATGGTATATCACCAACAAATTCTTGTAGAAATAGACCAGCAGTCAATGAGCTTCCATAGCGTTCACCAGTATTAATCACATTGGCTACAGGGGTATCAATTGCCTTTCGGTAATCTTTTGGAAGTGGCATTGGCCACATTCTTTCGCCAACTCGTTCAGAAGCTTCGATAACTTTCGTACGTAATTTATCGTTATTAGACATAGCTCCAGCAATTTTTTCCCCTAATGCAATAACAATTGCACCAGTTAACGTTGCTAAATCAATTATTGCATCTGGTTTATTTTCAGAAGCAGAGATGAGCCCATCCGCAAGAATCAATCTTCCTTCTGCATCAGTATTACCAATTTCTACAGTAACGCCATTTCGATATTTAAGAATGTCACACACACGGTATGCATTACCACCAGGCATATTTTCAACTATAGGTATATATGCTTCAACATTAACTTTTGGTTTAATACCACTGATCGCTTTCATAGCTCCTACAACAGCTGCACTACCACCCATGTCGCATTTCATTGTGCCCATACCATCGCCAACTTTTATAGACAAACCACCTGAATCAAAAATTACACCTTTACCAACTAGAGCAACGGTCTTTTTTGCACCTGGTGATTTATATGTTAAATGTACAAATGCTGGTTTATTTGCTGATCCTTGACCGACTGCTACAACTCCGACCATTTTCTTTCTTTTCAAGCTGGCTTCATCAAGAATTTCAACTTTGACTGTTGTGCCTTTGAACAATGCGGCAATTTCGTTCGCATAAACTTTTGGTGCTTGATCATTTGGAGGTGTATTAACAGCATCTCGTGCCCATAAGACAGCATTAGAGATTTTTGCAACCTTTTGAAGCGTCTTTATTGTTGAAGCTTTTGTTACGTCAGAAATAACAACAGATTTAACTTTAGCTTCGTTAGAAGATTTGTATTTCGAATATCCATAAAGACCTAAGCAAAAACCTTCATAAATTGCTCTCGCGCTAATGTCTGAATCAAGTACCGTAGTTGTTGTTGTACCTAAATCTACAACAACAGTCCCAAAGCTAGATGCTTCACGAGCTGCAGATGCACATGCTCTGCGTAAAGTATCTAAAGTCAATTCTTTTGCTGAGCCTAAACCTACAACCATTAAAACATTTGAGTGGCTTTGTGTTAACAATGTATTGCCAAGTGTTGGTTTAAAATTTAATCGCTTTAAATTATCTTTGTATTTAGCACCAAGGTGTTCAATAATTGAATCATTTGATCCAGAACCATCAAAAATACCTACAACAGTAATATCAGCTTTTATAGCTTTGCTTTTCTTATTTGACCAAGTTACTTTAACCATTACATTCCTTTTTATATTTTTCTTATACTATTCATTCTATACGCATTTAAGAGCCATTATGCTTAATTGAAGACATAAACAATCTCTAGCGACAGTCTGATATTAGGTTCGGCTCGTCCGAAATGGCGCGAAACCTTTTATGGATTCAATTAGGTATAATGAATCCATTTTAAGAAAATATCGAACGCGGTATTAACTCAACACCTGCGACCATAAGAATAACTAAATACAACAACCCAGTAGTAGCCATAACTGCACTATAACTCTTCTCACTTAATGCTTTTCTCGCCATTAATAAGATAACTAAAGAGGTAATGCTAGAGCCCAACCACATATTTGCCAGCATACCATTCCATCCATCATTGATATCCCCACTAAAAACTTGCAGCATTGAAGGTTTTATTAACCATCCAAGTGTGACTATCAAAAGTACAAATATCAAAAAATTACAAATCTTTTTTATTGGCATACGATTTAAACCAGGTTGAACTAGATACCAATGGCCTAATAACATTGCGTTTAGAGAACCGCCTAACAATAATGCTCCAATTAAGATTCTAAATATTTCTAATATTTCATTTCTTATATTTTTAACATTATGAACTTCTAATATTAAGGCCAAAATTAATAAGAAAGATATAAAAATAGAAAATACCAATTGTAATTGCATATTATTTATTTTTAATAAAATAAATTCTTTATATAAAGCAAGCAGAAATAACAAACTGATCAATACAACCAAAATTGAAAATATTATTACAACATTGATTGAAGTTGCGAGTATGGCCAATATCACAAAACCTATCAATATTGAATGCATTAATAAAAAGAAGCCTTTTCCTAAAGTCTTCATCGTCGAAATATATATAAGCGATATAATTATGCCTAAGGCAAAACTGAGAACAACTGAAGATACTGTAAAGACCACGTGAAAAAGTATAGTTTTAGTATTAAGAAGATTGCTTATCCAAAATTGAACTAACACCATTGTCGTCAGTATTGTCAGTATTTGTTACCTTAGATTTAACACCTAGCGGCAATTGCCATACAAAATTGGGGCTAACATCAACTAACGCTTCGATTTCTTGTGGTTTTGAGAACACATAACCTTGTACAAAATCACAACCAGCATTAATGATTTTTTGTAATGCTTCAGGTGTCTCGACACCAGTGGCAACAACCTTTGTATCAGATGCTTTAGCTAACTGAATGACTGCTGGGATTATAGAAGTTGAAGGATTAGTAATAAAATCATTTATTAGATTTCTACCAAGCTTTATCACATCGTAATCATATTTTTTCAATGCTTGAAGAGAAGCTTCTTCAGCACCAAAATCGTCCAAACCTACAGGGATCCCCAAATCTCTTAACTGATTTAGGAAAGGATATAAAAGACCACTGTCTACTTTAAATACGCTTTCTTCTATTTCTACACCAATCATGTCAGCTTTAGCGGAAGAATTTTTCAAGACATCTAATACGTGCTTGTAGAAATCACCTTGTAGTAAATGTCTTACAGAAAGGTTCACCCAAACTCGACAAGGAACTCCGGTAATTTCAGATATTTCTAATGCATTTGTAAATGCTTTATCAACCATCCAACTGTCGATTCTTATAATTTCACCAGTAACCTTTGCAGCATCTAGAAATTGATCAGGACCTAAGACACCAAAATTAGGATTATTCCACCTGCATAATGCTTCATAGCCTGCAGTCTCGCCGGTTTTAACATTAACTATAGGTTGTAATACATCAATGATTTCTCCACGTTCAGTTGCATGCAATATTGAGGTTTCAACTTCGTGTTTACCTTCCACAATGGATTTTAATTTATTATCAAATACTCGTATTCGATTATGTATATCTTGTTTAGCTGCATACATAGCAGAATCAGCGAAACGAATTATAGAATCAGGATCTATTCCAACTTCGAGAGTTGAAATAGCTATACCAATACTTGCACTTACACATACTGGCCCAGAATCTAACACTACAGGGAATCTAACTACTTCAAGCAAACGTTCTGCAATGCGTATAGCCTGAATTTCTTGGTCAACGCTATCGAGCACAACAATAAATTCATCGCCACCAAGTCTTGCCAAAATATCATTTCCGCGAATTTCATTGGACAATCTCTGCGACACTGAAATCAAAAATCTGTCACCGGCTTGATGCCCGAGTGTATCGTTTATTGCTTTGAATCCATCTAAATCTAAAAATAGTACAGCTATACGATCATTATTTTTATTACGTGGTGAATTGGTAATATTCGAAATCCTATTATTCATCCAATTTTCAAGAAACAATCTATTAGGTAATCCCGTTAAAGTGTCATGCGTAATTTGATGACCTAAAGATGTTTCATTTGATTTTTTGCTTTTTTGCATAAATAGTATAAGGATTAAAAGAATAATAGCAATCTCAGCATTAAGTACAAAGAGAGTATATTTCCTTGCCTTTGCTTCAGGGCTAACACTTTCTATAAATGATTTACTTGCAGTTGCTTTAAAGTCTAATTTTCTCCCACCAACATCTATAGAATAATTTGTCGAATAATTTGATGGATTGTCGATCTTTATTTCACTCTTTAATTGTGGATCGTTATGATCAGTTATTTCTAATGAAAAGTCTCTTCCCAAGGGAGTATCAAAAAGCAGACTCGAATCAATAAAAGAAAGAATCCATCCAGTATTTGGTGATGATTTCATAGAATCTAGATGTATTGGTGCTCCACCCTTAACAGGGTAAATTAGTGCAAAACCTGTAGTTGGTTTTGAATCGATAACGTATTTAAGAGGTGGTGATGCTCCAGCACTATTTGAATTAATACTATACTGAAAACCTTCTTTTCCTCCTGGTATAAGATTTGCATCTAAACCTGTCGGTACTTGCTCATCATCTGCTGGAATCACATAATATAAAATTGCTTTTTCTGTACCATCTAATGTTATTGGACTTTTTAATGGGCTGCCAATCTCTGCCGATTTGTCATTTACTTCTTGAGCATCATTGCTGCCCACTTTGAGTACATAAACTAATCCTTTAATACCAGGGTATGAATTTCCAAGGTTTAATCCGTTTGTAAAGGCGGTAAATTGATCTTTAGTGACGGTATCGCTTGAGTTAAAAAGAGTTGCCATTGTAGAAATAACTGTTTCATATCTATAAATTTCACGCTTTGCATCTATTGCCATCTGATCTGATCTTTGATCTAAAGCTTTGCGTATTGTTATTTCTTCATCTGAGGTAATATAGTTATGGGTGAAAATACCAGAAAGAGTTACGAAAACCATAATAAATATAAGTATTACAACCTTCTTAATTATTTTCATATTTACTCTAAATAGTCTCTTCACTTAATATTTATCGACATTTAAAGTATATTATTAAGATAGTATTCAAAAAAAAGCTATATTTATGTCCGAAATCAGTGCGTTAACCCGTTTTATCGCTAGTTAAGATTTAATCTTTTCAGTTAAATTATCCACAGCCTCTGCTGCATGATAGCTACTTCTTACAAGTGGTCCTGATTCTACGTGAGGAATTCCTATACTTTCCCCGTACCTTTTGAACTCATCAAATTCTGCTGGCGTAACAAATCTGTCAACTGGGAGATGTGTGGGTGTAGGTTGTAAATATTGCCCAATTGTTACTATATCGATGTTTGCATTTTTCAGATCACGCAATGTTTGTAATATTTCAGTATTCGTTTCACCCATGCCCACAATAATTCCGCTTTTAGTTTTCAAACCTTGTTCTTTAGCTCGTGTTAAAACTCCAAGCGAACGTGCATAGTTCGCGCTTGGTCGCACTGCTCTTTGTATACGAATTGGTGTTTCAATATTATGATTCAAAATATCTGGTCGTGAGTTAAATATTTTATCTAGTGAATTTTCATGACCACGATTATCAGAAATCAGTAATTCAATTTGTGTACCAGGTGAAGCTTTTCTAACCTCATTTACAGTATTGACAAATTGCGTTGAACCATCATCTTCTAAATCATCTCTAGCAACACATGTTATTACTGCATGTTTTATACCTAAAGTCTTTATAGCTATTGCAACATTTTTTGGTTCATTAGTATCAGGTGGAGCTGGTTTATTTGTACCTACTAAACAAAAAGAACAAGCACGTGTACAATTTTCTCCAAGAATCATATATGTTGCTGTTTTAGATTCCCAACATTCATAAATATTAGGACAACCAGCTTCTTCGCAAACACTGACTAGGTTCAGATCTTTTGAGAGTTCTTTTAATTCTTTAAAACCTTCAGTTTGTTTAATAGTGTTCTTCATCCAGTCGGGTCGTTTTCTACGATCCTTCTCCAAATCTACCCGCACACCAGCCTTCGACAACCTTCCTAATAATCTCAGTGAAGGTTGAATAGCACTTACGCTTTCGACCGAAAAACGAGACAAGTCACCTTGATCGGGTGTTGATGAAGATGCTACAGGTTCAAATGCGAGTGCACTTCGCGAAGCGGGGAACGAGCGTTTAGAAGCTGTGGTCTCTTCGTCTTCTGAATCAGTGTTATATTCTTTTTCGTCGAAAGAATGCGAAGCGATATCGATTTCGTTGTAGTTAAATTCGTTGAGAAATGTTTTTGTGACGGTATCAATCACTTGATCAAATGTTATGTTTGTATGACCGAGCTCATGTAGTGATGTGACACCAAATTGTTCAATTCCACAAGGAATTATTTTGTCAAAGTAACTAAGATCGGTAGAAACATTGAGTGCAAAACCATGTTTGGTTCGTCCTCTGGAAACTTTAGAACCAATGGCAGCTATCTTCTTATAACGATCGTTGTATTTATACTCTGGACCAAGATCTATCCATACGCCTGTATATTTTTCGAAACGAATTGCTTGGATACCAAGTATTTTTAAGGCTTCTATTATTACTTCTTCTAAAGATCGTAAAAAAGCAATTGTGTTTCTTAAATCGCCACGAGTCTCGCCTAATGTGATAATTGGGTAGCCAATTAATTGTCCTGGACCATGAAAAGTTACATCTCCCCCACGATCAATATCAACAACTTTGATTCCACTATTTTTTACATCGAGCAGATTTTCTTCTTGTATACCAGAGCCACAAGTAAAGATAGGATTATGTTCAAGCAAAAGTAGATAATCATCATCGTTAGAATGAAATGCATTTTGTATAGATAAAGCTTCATGGAAATCAACAACACCTAGTGATCTCACATAAAGTTTATCTTTTAACATAGCACTCTATTCAGAATTATACTTCTGCAACCCAATCGCGTGTTTGTAGAATTTCACGAACACGAGCAAGGAATGCAGCTGCATATCCACCATCGAATGCACGATGGTCCCAACCGAGTGTCAAAATACCAACGTGGTGAATAGCAATTAGATCTGCACCAGTTGAATCTTGCACAACTACTGGTTTTTTAGCAATACCATCTGTTGCTAATATCGCAACCTGAGGCTGGTTGATAATAGGCATAGTCATGAATGTTCCGAGTGGTCCTGGGTTTGAAATGGTAAATGTAGAACCAATTACTTCGTCGGGACGAAGTTGTTTGCTTTTTGCACGAACAGCTAAGTCACGAATTTCTTGAGCAATCAATCTTAATTTTTTGCCTTGGGCATTTCTAACAGCTGGAACTAATAAACCTTTGAAATCAAGATCGACTGCGATACCAACATGGAAATCTGGATGTACAACCAAATTATCTCCATCTACTGAAGCATTTACATTTGGAAAATCTGGCAATGCTTCACTTAATGCGCGAACAATAAATGGTAAGTAAGTAAGAGAGAAGCCTTCTTTTTCTTTAAAAGCTTTACCTTCAGCTTTTCTAGCGTTGGCAACGTTTTCAAAATCTACTTCAACAGAAGTATAAACGTGTGCGCTAATTGCTTTTGAACGGATCATGTGTTCAGCAGTACGTCTACGCAAGTTATCAAATGGGATGACTATATCTTGGCCTGCTGGACCTTGTGGTGCTTGTGTAGCTGGTGCTTGAGCAGGAGCAGCCGGTGTCTGTGCTTGAGGAGCAGGAGTCTGTGCCTGTGCCGGAGCCTGTGCTGGTTCGGGGGCTGGTGCTGGAGCTGGTGTTGAACTCTTTTGCGCTATAGCTTTTTCAACGTCTTCTTTTGTTATACGTCCACCAACGCCTGTACCGGCAATAGAATTAACGTTAATTGAGTTATCGTTCGCCATTTTTCGCACGATAGGCGAAAGTAAAATACCTTGAGTATTAGAACCATCTGTTTCGCTCAAAGTTACTGGAGCAGGTGCAGTTGCCTGTGCTGGTTCGGGGGCTGGAGCCTGTACGGGTGGTGCAAAAGATGATGGTGCCTGTTCGCTAACAGGTGCTGGAGCTGGAGCTGCTTGTTCAGTAGGTGCAGGTGCTTGTGCTGGTACCTCAGCTGGAGCTGGTGTTTCAGCAACAGGTGCTGAGCCTGCGTCAGAAATTCTTGCAAGCACATCGCCTACTTGAGCAAGGTCGCCTTCGTTAACAACTATCTCGCTAAGTACGCCAGCACTTGGTGATGGTACTTCTGAGTCGACTTTGTCTGTTGATACTTCAAATAGTACCTCGTCAAGTGCAACGTTGTCACCAACATTTTTCATCCACTTAGTTATTGTACCTTCGGTAACTGTTTCACCGAGTTGTGGCATTGTTATGTCCATTTGGATCTCCTATGTATTTGCTCTATTTTATAAAATTATTGATAACTCTTCTTCCAGGGTCAGACCTTAGAAATTCTAGCCGAGAAGTTTAGCCATGTATTGGTCGACCCGTCATAGCTATTGCAGCTTCTCCGAATACTTCACTTAGTGTTGGATGAGGATGGATAAGCGTTGCAATATCTTCTACTGTTGCTTCCCAGTTCACTGCCAAATAACCTTCTCCGAGTAATTCAGTAGCCCATGGTCCAACAATATGTACTCCTAACAGCGGTCCATCTTTTTCAGCAATTAGCTTCATGAAACCGTCAGTTTCACCAATGATGATCGCTCTACCATCGCCAATAAATCCTTCTTTCTTAACCACTATTTCTTTACCGTTTTGTGCAGCCCATTCTTTGGCGGCATCTTCGGTCATTCCACAGAAAGAAACTTCAGGGTGACAATATATACCCCATGGTACTTTTGTATAATCTATAGACGCAGGATTCTCTCCCAATAATGTTTTGATCACTACCATTGCTTCTGCAAAACCAACGTGAGCAAGAGCAGGTGTTGGTACTAAATCACCAACCGCATAAATGCCCTCAACGTTAGTTTGCATATTTCCATTTACTTTAACAAAACCACGTTCGTCTATCTCAATGCCATTTTCAGCCAAACCAATATTTTCACTACGCGGACGACGACCAACACTAATAATCACGACGTTAACATCTAGTTCAGTTTTTGTACCATCGGGAGCTACATAATCTATGATCGCATAATCGCCCTTATTTGTAATCGATTCAACACTCACACTAGTTAAGACTTCCATACCTTTTTTGATAAAAGTTTTTTGTACAACGCTTGCAGCATCTTTATCGCAACCTGCTAGTAATGAAGGAGCGACTTCAAGAAGGGTAACTTCCGTACCTGCTTCGTTAAAGAAACTTGCAAATTCACAACCAATAGCGCCTCCACCAATGATTGCAACAGTTTTTGGTGCATAGTCTATGTTTAATACATGGTCACTTGAAAGTATAACTTTTCCGTCAAACTCTACAGGGCCAAATTGACGTGGTGAAGAACCAGTAGCAACAACAATTGCTTTTGTTGCAGTGATTAATGTTCCATCAGATAATGAAACTTCTTTACGTTGAGCGTTATGCAACATTGCTCTTGAATTAAATGTTGTAACTTTACGACGTTTTAATAATCCTTCAAGACCGCCAACCAATTGATTTACAACAGTATTTTTTCGTACCTGTAATTTTTTAAAATCAATTGTTCCACCAGATGCTTCAACACCAAACTTCTCTGCATCTTTAATAGTATGTGCTACTTCTGCAGTTTGTAATAATGCTTTGGCTGGTATACAACCTCTAAGCAGACAAGTACCACCAACGCGGTCTTCTTCTACTAGGGCAATGTTCAGTCCTGCTGCTGCACCATAGAGAGCTGTCGCGTAACCGCCAGGTCCGCCGCCCATAACGATTATGTCGAAAATATTTGATTCATTAGTCATGGATTAGAGTTTATTTCATATGGGTTAGGAAATATAAGTTGTGTGCTAACTATAGATACGTAAATCCCAAAATGAATTTTTATGAGGATTATTTCAATTGGCTTGAATAGTCAATGATAAAAACTGCGAAGGCAATAAGCAGTATTACTGCTGTTATTCCAGCGAGAATTAGGAGAGTTCTAGTTTTCATAGTAGGTATTAATCTATGCTCGCAGATGGTTCGGATATAAATTCAACATCCTTGCCCAAAAGTTGGTTAATGTCATTTTGCACTAATTTATCGAATAAATTTGCATTGGTTGCTTTCACTGGTTTTTTCCATAAATCTAAACTTACAATTCTGCCTGTGACTTGGCTAGCTTTTGGCGCTCCAAAGAATATTGCATTTCCATATGGCAGAACCATACCAGATTGATCTACTATCAAATATCCAGATCCACTAGGTGTAACAACTAATTGGGTTGCTATACATTCAATACCGTCTTCAGGAACTGAACCGAAGTAATCGACAGTACCGAAACAAAAAATACCACCTATAGAATCAAGTAACCAATACCCTTTTCTCGTTGGGTGACAGACTACATCTACAACGCGAACATGCTCTAGACCCAATGTATGCAAGTCACCGCTGATTAATGATTTATCAGTAGAGTATATTTTGCCATTTTCAGTTACAGCAATAATGTCATCACCTGTATTAGTTATAGAGCATGCAACGAAATTTATATCGATAAGTTCATCATCTGTTTCCAGTTTTGGCATTTTATTGCCTGACTGGTTATAAAATTTGCCGTGCTTAGTCAATACAACTACTTCGTTATTAAAGAAAATGCTTGCTACAACGCTATCTTCGAAAACCTCGATGTGATCTTTTTCTATTGTAGGACCAACGATATAATAGTCACCATTTTCGACTACAAGATGTTGGCCTTTCGGTGTGTTTAATGAACCAATAATTGAATGCTTTAACTCAAAATTTTGTTTTATGGTACCTTGAAAATCAGTTTCGCCATAACAATAAATATCGCCACCATCGGTTATTAACTGATAGCCAACTATTTCTTCATTTCCAAATGGGGACATTAGGATTCTCCATTTTTCTTCGTGATTCTTTTAATAATTCGATAAAGTTTTCTTATAATCTTTTTTATAAACGAAGGAACTATACATCCGCCCAATGAAACGACTAATTCTTTAGTCGTTAGTACTATAGGTGTCTCTTTTCTCTCTAAATATTGTATTTGACGTTGCAATGCATTTATTTTTTTGTTGATTGTTAATTTATCTCCGTCAATTAAAACCTCATCACCAAATTCTCTGAACCTATCTTGAACGAGCCACAGTCTATACAATGTCAGCAATTCTCCTGGTGGTATTAAAATTCCGCGATCGTTAAACCTCATAAATATTTTTTATGATAATCAGACCAAGTTGAGGCATCTACCTCATGTAGCGATGAACCTTTATTTGTCCATCGATTATAAATTCCAGTAATTTGGCCTGTATCTACAACCCCAAGTTCTTCGGAGTTTCTTAACAGAAAATCCCAATCTTCCACTACAGGTAACGACTCATCTACAAAAGTGCAATTATCGATAATTGCTTGTCGCGGTGTTGCGTATTGATGCAGTACTGTTTGGGATATAAAAAAATGTGAGCTTAAAGAAAAACTACCAGAGCGAACGTCCTCTAACCCTGATGTTACATAAGAGGGTATAGATTCATTGCTATCTTGTTCTACGTATCTGTCAACACATCTACTTCTTATAATTTTATTAGGGTTATCTGTAGAATATGTTTCAAAAGTTGAAAGCCAATGGGCAAATACTAAATCGTCGTCATCTAGAAATGCTATATAAGAGCCCTTGGCCGACTTGATGCCTACGTTCATAGGCACACCACGTTTGCCTCCACTTACAGTAACAAATGTAGTTTTATCAGCTAGCTCGTTACCAAAATCACTTATCAGTTTTTCTACAAGCTCGATTTTCGATTTTTCAATATTGTGTCCAACAATAACGAGTTCAAAATCTTGAAATTCTTGTGCAAGCAAGCAAAGTATCGCTTGCTCCATTAAAGAAATCCTAGTTCCTTGCGTGCGCATTATCACAGAAAACTTTGGATTGTTGACTGCTTTTGATTTAAAAATAGTTTCGGGTTTATAGTCACCACAAATTATCTTTTCTTCATCGATGTTCTGCAAATATGTTTGTAACAGAGTTTGTGGTTTTGTTTGATCAAATGTGTCCATAAATAACTGATTACACTATAGTTGGTGAAGTGAATAGCTCTCCAACACTACAGTTACAATCGATTGTTTATGAAAATAGCCAAGATGCAATCGAACGATTAATTTCTTCTTTAAAACAAAGCTCTATAAATGCCAAAAAAGCGAATGTCGTTTCTGAAGTTACTTATAAAATAGGCGATTGTAGCCCTAAACCGTTTATAGAAAACGGTGAGGCTTGGGCTAATAAACTTTCAGATGAGAACATTTCTATCGAATATATTTATTTTAACGAAAATTTAGGCCATGGTGGCGGTCAAAATAGATTGGGACTAGGTTCAGATGCTGATATTCTTGGGATCATAAACCCAGATGTTGTAGCATCTCCTAACCTAATAGCTAACTTAGTATCAGAACTTCTTGACGATAATGTGGCTATTGCAGAAGCAGCCCAGGTTCCTATGGAACACCCTAAGGATTACGATCGTAATACTTTAGAAACCACTTTTGCTTCGGGTTGTTGCATGTTTATCAAACAAGAAATATTTGAACAAATAAATGGTTTTGACGATATTAATTTTTTTATGTATTGCGATGACGTTGATTTATCTTGGCGAGTAAGACTGCTAGGTAAAAAAATACATTTCGTTCCGCTCGCAACGGTATATCACGACCACCGCATAGATGAATCGTCAAACCTTGTTGTTGGACATGCCGAATTTTACTATTCAGCACTTGGCGGTTTATTGCTTTCTATAAAGTGGGGCAACCAAAAAAGAACTGAACAAATTGTAAACAGCTTAAAAACCGATCCTTCCTATAGTCAAGTATATAGTGAATATTCTGCGATGGTCGATAATGGTAAATTACCACAAGCAATAGTTGGATCAGATAAAGTTGCTATATTTACACCTACTGGCTTCGCAGACTATAGATGGACGAATTAGAGTTAGATATGATTCCATTCAATGATCTAAAAGCGGTATTCTCAGAATTTGAGCCTCAACTTAAAGCTGTGGCCAATAAAGTAATCGAAAGTGGTTATTTTGTTTTGGGTCCAAATGTTAAAAATTTTGAAACTAAATTTGCCAATTATATTGGCGCAAATCATTGTGTTGGTGTAGGCAATGGCACTGATGCTCTCGAAATCGGTTTGCGTTCTGTGGGTGTTGGTGCTGGTAGTGAGGTTATAACTGTTGCTAATGCTGGTGGTTACACAACTTCGGCACTGATAAACATTGGGGCGAAACCTTTGTTCGTAGACGTAGATGAGAACATGTTGATATCTTTAGATTCAATCAAAGCAAATATTACTAAGAATACGAAATGTATTGTTGTCACACATCTATATGGTCAAGCTGTCGATATAAAAAAATTGCGTAATATTTCTGGCGATATACCAATTGTAGAAGATTGTGCAGAAGCACATGGGGCAAGATTTGGTGACGATATTGTCGGCTCATTGGGTGACGTTTCTTGTTTTAGTTTTTATCCAACTAAAAATCTTGGCGCTTTGGGAGATGGCGGTGCCGTTTTATGCAATCGTGATGATATTTTTGAAAACATCTCATTATTGAGACAATATGGTTGGGATAGTAAATACCATTCTTCTATACCTTTTGGTCGCAACAGTAGACTCGATGAATTACAAGCTGGTTTTTTGCTTGTGCTTTTAGAACATATTGATGAAATGAATTCAAAACGCAAAGCAATATTAGAAGCATATTGTAATAGCGCTCCGCGATTTTTCACTCATATGTTTCGTGATGAACGCAATGTTGGACATTTAGCAGTTGCACAAGTTGAACTACGCGACGGGTTTCGTGATTTAGCAAAAGAATGTGGTGTAAGTACAGACATTCACTTTCCTGTTCTAGATTGTGACCAAAAATCGCTAGAGAATATTGAGTTTGAAGTATCAGATTTATCTAATTCTCGTAAGTTTGTAGAAAACATTGTGAGTGTACCTTGTTACCCTGGCATGACAAGTGAACAAATAGATACTGTCTGTGCTTTATTATCCGACTGGCAAACAAAAACCGCGTAGTATTTAATGTTATGAGAAAAAAATTTAGTTTGATCATTCCTGTGTACCGTAACGAAGGGTCAATCGATCAATTGTTGGGTGAGCTAGATAATATTTCTAAAGCCGTCGATAAAAAAAGTTCTTGCGATTTAGAAGTGGTTTTTGTTATTGATGGTAGCCCCGATAATAGTTTTGCAGTTTTACAATCCAAGTTACCTTCACAAAAATTCGATTCACAACTCGTTTCACTTTCAAGAAACTTTGGGTCTTTTACTGCGATAAGAAAAGGTTTAGAAATTGGTACTGGAGATTTTTTTGGGGTCATGGCTGCAGATTGCCAAGAACCACCCCAACTTATGATCGATGCTTGTGCACAATTAAATGATGATGAAACCGATGTTGTTGTTGGTGTTCGTGAACGTCGCGATGATCCGTTTTTCTATAAAATGTTTAGCCAAGTTTTTTGGCGCATGTACCGAAAATCAGTTGTTAAGGATATACCTCGCGGTGGTGTAGATATTTTTGCTTGCTCTAGTAAAGTTCGTGATGCTCTACTTTCTTTACCGGAAACACACTCTTCTTTGGTAGCACAATTGTTTTGGGTTGGTTTTCGTAGGTCTGAAATTAAATATGAAAGACTTCCCCGCTTGGATGGCTTAAAATCGGGATGGACTTTCAAGAAACGCATTTCTTATATGAGTGATTCCATATTTGCTTTTACTGATATTCCTGTTAGGTTTCTGCTGATGTTAGGCATACTCGGTACGATATTTTCTTTTGGCGCTTCGTTGGTTGTTCTGGCAAGTTGGGCTTTTGGCTGGATAGTTATCCCAGGTTATACGCCAATAATTCTTTCTCAGTTAATGTTGTTTACAGTTACTCTATTAGGTTTCGGCATTGTTGGTTCATATACTTGGCGTGCTTTTGAAAACACTAAATCACGACCTTTAGGCATAGTGTCTATTCAAGAGGTCTTTGAGAATGCTAACAATTCATAATTACTAGTAAGATGGTTTTATGAATATTCATGAAAAAGCAATATGTGAAACAAAAAACATTGGTCCTAACACTAGAGTTTGGGCTTTTGCTCACATCTTACCTAATGCAAATATAGGCGATGAATGCAATATTTGTGATGGTGTTTTTATTGAAAATGATGTTGTCATTGGAGATCGTGTAACGATTAAGTGTGGTGTACAAATTTGGGATGGCATCGAAATCGAAGACGATGTTTTCATTGGACCAAATGCAACATTTACAAACGATAAGTTCCCGAGGTCAAAAATATATCCTGAACAATTCGCAAAAATTTTAGTAAAATCTGGTGCTAGCTTAGGTGCTAACTGCACTATTCTTCCTGGTATTACTATAGGTACTGACGCAATGATCGGCGCTGGTGCTGTTGTTACTAAAGATGTTCCAGCGGGCGCAATTGTCGTTGGTAATCCCGCACATATAATTGGTTACACAAACGTCGAGATAGTAAAAGAGGCTAAAGCAGTTTCTTCAAACGACTCCAACGGTAAACCAGAAAAAATTGAATTAAATGTTGGCGATTGTTTCATTCAAAACATGCCAAAATATAGCGATATTCGTGGAGATATTGTTGTTGGAGAAGCTAATAAGCAAATTCCATTTATTCCGAAGCGTTGGTTTATGGTGCATAATGTTCCAAGCAAAGAAGTACGTGGTGAACATGCACACGTAGAATGCTCACAGTTTCTAGTTTGCGTAAATGGTTCAGTTAGTTGTGTCGTAGATGACGGAAAAAATAAAGCCGAAGTATTGCTTGATACTCCGTCTAAAGGATTATTGATTTCGCCAAAAGTTTGGGGCATACAATATAAATATTCTAAAGATGCTGTTCTTTGCGTATTTGCTTCGCATGAATATGATTCAGATGATTATATTAGAAATTATGATGTGTTTGTCAAAGAGTTTTCTTAATAGCCAGTCTACCAATTACGATAGTTAAGGTGTATTCAGTATTCTATCGGTTGAGCAAATCGGAGTATTATATTCCGTTGACCACCGTTCTTGCAAACCCGTTCTTAAGATTGGAATACTAGTATTCAACCTCAGAGAGGGCGGGTTCGTATCGATTAAAGGTGTACTGTCATATATTAGATAGTCATTGGTATTATCTTTAACTAATTTTTTTCTAACATCTTCTATATCAGTTGCAAAAACAATATCTCGAAAGTACTGCAATGATTCTGGAGTAAATTTCGCTTGTATTGCGGCAGCAGCTTTTTGATATGAATAATCATCAATTTGACCACAATCCGACATTGTAATTAATATCTTA
>ERZ724508.103-NODE-103-length-58091-cov-6.336808_pt1 | contig 58091 bp, 88 predicted proteins | sample MGYA00376041_ERZ724508 | MGnify/ENA primary metagenome ERZ724508 (study PRJEB28724, sample SAMN07190887) | wastewater metagenome | isolation source: effluent of sewage treatment plant in Hong Hong | place: USA: Christiansburg, Virginia | collected 2016-03-01 ...
ATGATGAACGATGTTGTTCAGGTTGAATAGAACCGCACTGAAAAGTCGTCGCTGGAAACCGTCAAGGCCATCTTCCGCCTCCGGATGGAACACCCCACAACTATCACCACGTATCTCTGCCTCCTGGTAGTCATGCTGCTGCTATCCCTCACAGTAGGTATCTACCTCTTCACGTTGCCGGCTAACCAAGAAATCAAAGTGGTCAACTACGGCAATAAGTTTGGCTGCAAGTAAGTGCTGGGACTTGAGACAGCTTGTGAGACCGAAATCTATCTGGATGAAGACATGGAAGGACCAGTTCTTGTCAACTACGAACTCACCAACTTCATTTCCAATTCCAAGGACTATCTGACATCTAAAAGTCACAAGCAACTCTCTGGCGAGCACATCAACAAGGCTGAAGCATCGAAATGCGAACCGTACGTCACCAACGCACAGATGGGTGTCACCCAAAGCTGGGCAGGTCAACCACTGAATCCCGACGATATTGCGTCCCCTTGTGGGCTCCAGGCCAAACTCTACTTCAGGGACAGCTTCGAAATCATCATGAACAACTCAAGTATCGTGCCCATCCGGACCACCAACTTGATCAGCAAGTTCACTCGATAGCCAAATAGCGAAGCAGTGCAATGGATTGACCCCACCCTAGATTCTTTCGAGGTATGGATGACAACCACCGTTTCGGTGAAGCTGATGAAGATATACGGAGTGGTGGACCAGAAGATGCCGCGCGGCAAGTACACGCTACGCATCCGAAACCGATCGAACTACAGCATGGAAGTTGAGAAGAATATTGTGCTCGTTCGTGAACGAAACGAGTTCGGCAACAGCCGGATGCTGGGTTGTATGGCTATGGGAGGTAGTATACTTCTGCTGGTGTTCCTCCTCACTTACTACGTGTGCGAGTTCGTACTCAAGAAGTGTATGCGCGCTCAATGACTTTCTATAGTGCTTATGCTTACTTTGGTTTTCGGGGCCTGTGTTAAGAAGTCAGCTCCTACCTAACCAGACCTCCGACTTTGCATATATGACGGTGTATCGATTGTTTAGCTACCTTACCGGATTATGCAATCAAATGTAACGGTAGGTGAGCCTGGAGACCGCCATAGAGAAATGCCATTGATGAAAATGCCTTTGAATACCTTATCTGCCGAAGTTAAGGGGCAATAGTTCCCTAGCAGGTAGACTCCCGGCGCTTACCGCCACCTTCGATGACAGGCATAAATATTTTTTCGACCTGAGTAAAAGCGAGGGCTGACCGATCGACTCTGGCGGCAGGAGGCTGTGCCCGATAGATGAAAAAAGTTTAAACTGATGGTTGGAGTTATAATCAAATGATTCCAAATATTAAGTACAAGACGTCGCTGTGCAAGAATTGGCTGGACAGTAAGCACTTGTCTTATTCAGATGAGAGGTGCCCAAAGGCTGCGAACTGCTATTTCGCACACGGTGAACGAGACATGCGCACAATCTAGGAGGTATGTCCGCTTCGAATATTTTTCATTTTTCCATTTACCCTCTACGAAGAACACTCAGGAAATGGCTCTGAAGCACCAGTGGCTGCTCAGCTATAACTGCTATGGCGGCTACAAACCCAAGGAACTAGAGAATTACAAGACCGTTCGCTGCAAATTCTTCTTAAGGGGGTAGTGCAAACTAGGTGATGATTGCACCTTTGCCCACCATAACGACGAAATCCGGCTGAAGCAGTGCTACGAAGAGTTCATCGGCCTCCCTAACTTTCTGTACTACCCGCAGTACTCGCCCTACCAGTACCCCTTGGATGACCCCTCCTTCGACGGCTACTTCAGCTTTCAACAGCAACCCATGCTCCAACCCTTCGAGAAGATGCCGGAAATTTGAATCATTTTATGCCGTTATTTTAAACAGCCATCGGCGAATGCCTCCCTGAGTGATCTGCGACGGTTAGACTATGATCAACTTCCGAATCTTTATCCAGACGGTATTCAGACGGGATATGCTTTGTTATCTCCACTGAAAGAACACACTTCCAGCCTAATCCTGCCAATTAATACCCCCACTACCTCTCAAAAAATCAGTAACACCAGCCACCCAATAATGCACATCAAAATGGTCGTTCAGATGCTCAAAGCAGCTATCTTCTGCCTTAGTTTACCGTACACTTCCTGCTTTTTAATTAGCGACTCGTCGACCTTCCCTGAACAGATTTGGTCGACCTGCGAATACAGAGCGAAGGCGTAGTAGTTACCCGAAAGTTGGTCCCACATATCTGCCAGTAGGTAGTATGTGACGAGGTAATCCAGAACAACGATGTTACGTTCCGAACGGATGCTCTCCTGAAACTCCATGACTATGTTCATGTCCCGGATGAACTCCTTCAGAAGGTCTTTGAGCTTTCCGTCTCGCTTAAGCTAGATTTCACGCAACTTGTAACGCTGGCTGTAAGTTTCGACAACACTTCGGTACTTTTCCCAGTCGTCCCCCTCGACAAACTCACTCCAGTTGCAAGATTGCACTATATTGTCTTTTGTTCGAATAATGTAGTCGTGGAGTTTCATCTTGGTGAGGAGGTCACTCTGCAGGTATGCCAGCAATTCCTCCGTTTTGTAGTGGATTCCCGTGCACTGCTTGAGCTTTTTCTGCACTGTGAAATTGAAGCGGCAAAAATTCAACATTGACACCAACACTTCCAGGACACTGATAGTCGATGCAGGGAGTAGCTCGTATGCTTCGGGATTTTCCACCGTTTCAAATGGTTTTACATAGCGCTGTTGGTTGTAAGAAGCAACACGGTTCAGGCTCCCATCGGTCATTGTCAGTGATTTAAATTCGTTCTGGATTGGAGGTGTCGGGCTGACTGTCGTATCAACGTACACTGCATTCACGAGTTTACGCACCCAAGGGTGCCTGTCGATCTCCTCTAGACTTATCCTTCGGGTTTCATTGATCTCCAAACACTTTTGCAGCAGGTCCTTTAATTCTGAGGAGACATTCAGAGAGTCAAATCGTATACAATTGCGAGCAACCTTATCCTTGAGCTCAGCTTCGTTCCGACAGTCCCAGGGTGCCTTTCCGGCAAGAAGTTAGTAACTCATCACCCCGAGCGACCAAATATCATTTTTTGTGGTATAGATGTTTTCCTTCATAGCCTCCGGAGACATGTACAGTGGAGTGCCCACATTGTATGATTCCTTAACGGATCCAGTTTGCTTCTTGACGAAGCCGAAATCTGCTATTTTGATGATTCCGTTCTTCAGGAGGATGTTGGCTGGTTTGAGGTCCCTATGAAGATAGCCTTGCTGGTTCATCCGGCAGTAACCCTGATAGATCTGCCGGAACAGCGGTTTGAACTCTTCCTATGTAAACTTTCCGTGGGCCTTGAGCTTGCTGGCCAAGTCGCCATCATTGCAGTATTCAGTAATGATGTAGCAGTTGTTCAGGGTGGTGAAGGTAGCGTAGCAGCGCAGCAAGTTCGGATGGTTGAGACTCTTTATGCACTCCAATTCGCTATCGAGCATGTTCTTAGCGATGTCATCTCGTAGAGACTTTAGATCGATGACCTTGATGGCCACTACTTCATCTGCAATTAGCCACTTCCTTACTGCTGAGCTCATTCATACCACGGTACACCGTCGAACTGAACCCTCGGCCTATACGTTCGCTCATAAGAAACGAGAAGTTTTCGATCTTCTTGCGGAATGTGTCGGGAACCTGCGAGCTGTTGCCGGTGAGGGTGCCCGTTGCTCGCTGTTGGGTCATTTCGTTAGGTTTGAATTTAATTTCAAATGGGAAACTGCCAGACATTGTCAACCAATGCGTACACCTTCCCCCGTGAAAGGCTGGTAAGCAGGAGCACGCTATCGACTCTACCAATTATCATACTGACCTCCTCCCACAATTCCTGTGCTGTTGCCGTTGTCGAATGTGGCGGGTTGGGATCTGAATGGGTCAGCCGCGTAGGAAGCCATGCTGCTGTATTCCTGGTATAGCAACCAACCGATGTAGCTCAGTGCCGCATACCCAATAAATACGACGATGGAAATGATGTTGTACGAGGTGAAGCCTCCGCCCCATAATTTCTCTGCATAAGCGAGGATGTTACTGCCGATGAGTATAAGTCCAACGGTGTCGAAGGCATTGATGGCTAGAATGAGGTTGAAGAGAGCGAACATTGTCGCGTACCGACAGTCCTTGTAGCAATGGCAAAGGACAAGTGTCAGCACCATGAACAGCATTAGGAAGATGCTGCTACTCTTTCCCTGAACGAGCACGAGAATCAAGATGGTGGTAATGACGATACCGGCGTAAAGCACGAGTTTAGAGGGTTGATCCATAAAATAAGAAGTATCTAGAGTCACTCCATCATCTTCAGCTTGAGCCACTGCTTGAACAGCTCAACATCACCTTTCATGACGAGCTTCTTGCTGTCTGGGCCGTGGTACAGCTCCAACTTCCCGTCGTCATGTACAATCATCTTCGAGATCGACGACACTGGGACCGATTTGATGTCTGATTCCTTTGCCGAACTGCTATCCGCCTTTTTCTGATCGACATACGAGAAGGAGTTGCCGTGGAGTGTCAGCTTCTTCATCGAGTTTCTGAAGAAGTTCTCTTTTTCGAACGATAATCCAGGTTGAAGTTGACTTTCTAACATTTCCAACTTGGAAGGTTGCTGCTTGGGTTCTGGGTTTGGGTTGATCAACTTCTCGCTCCGTTCTGCTGAAAGGTTGGGGTTGTCTATCTAAGTCTCGGTTCGTCGAATATCTGGCCTTGATACCTGAGATGTGTCGTCAGCGTCTTCTGGTATCGGAGGGTTTTGGTCCTTCGATAGCTTCAAAGTCAGGATATTCTGGCGCGGAGTATCGGATGAAGGCTTTTCTACTTAGGTTTAAAGTCTTCTAGGAGACCCTCTACTACTGGAAAGTGGGTTTTCATGAGTTCGTGAAGATTCCCTAGGATCTTCGGACGGAATTTATTCGCTTCCTGTCTCAGCGAAGAATCTGATCAACTTCTTGACGTTGACATCGTAGGGTTTGTTGTCTGTCTGCACCTTTCTGACCTCGGCTTGCTCCTCTTGATAGTCTGCTTCAAACAAGAATTCTTTCTTTTTCATGTCCTTCAACCGAAAGTTCATATAAAGGATTCGGTCCCATTTTTGTTGACTCTGCTGGTTTGAGAACTTCAGGTAGAGGTATTCATGAGGCTTCGACTTATCCTTGACGAAGGTAATGACCATGAAGATGAATGGTTGCTCATTATACTCGACGTTGTCGATCTCGAATAGCCGGATGTTGCGGAAGAGTCTGGTTCCCTGCTTGTCCTTGTAGACTTTGAGCTACCCGTCGATGAGGATGACGAGTACATCCATGAACTCCAGAGCATTGTAGTTCTCCTTCGACACCTTGTTCTTAGCGATAAGCACTTAAATTTCATCACGAAAGGAGTCCTTAACGGTGAAGAAGTACTAGTGCTCAAGTGCCTCTTCGTAATCGTTGAGCATCTTAGTCACTTCCAGTTTGTGCTTCTCCTCCTATCGAATGAAGGTCTTCAGAATACGCTCGTTCTGCTTCAGGTAGATCTTCAAACGAGTTGCTGAACTCTTTTCGTTTGACTCGTTAGGTTACCGCTAGTTACTGTAGAACTGCTCCATCGTTGGCTGGAGACTGTCGAGGATACGTCGCAGCACTACGTTTTCATCCACTTTCCGCCTTCTAGGTTTCTGCTCGACGATAGGAGGTGGAGACTGCCGAGTCTTCGTCAGAGATCTCCTAATTGCTGGTTATTGTTTTCGACGAGCCTCTTTCTCGCTGCGGAGCTCTTGCCTTTTGGTGATAGTCCTAAGAAACTTAAGGACTTCCTCTGCCGATTTTAGATCACTCATAATGATTAGCTTTACTAACTCGGTGTTTGTATTCGAGGAGGGCAACTGGACAGAGGTGAGTTGGGTCAACATCAGCTATGCTTAGGAGACACGTGCTAGAATAGAAATCCAAACCGATTCAGGAGTGCAGCAGGGAATCTCCCTCCGGATTGGGTATGGCCCATACGAAATCACTGTAGATCTCACTGAAGAGGAAGTCAGCAACCTGCCGTTCAAACGAAAGAAGTATACGACAGTCAAGTTGTTTAATCAGCAATCCAAGGTGATAATTGCGGTGTCGTCCTCAGAGGAGGATTCCGTTGTCAAGAGTTTGCTCTCGCAACTAATCTTCTACACAAAATTCACGAAGAGCTGCGTGGTGCGCCAGGTCGAACTGAACTTAGCAGAGATGCTTCTGGATTCGTTCGTAACTACCCTCAGACACAAGTTCCCCTCAAAGGATCGGCATACCAAAGATCTCGCTTTCCAGCTTCAATAATTTCTTGAAAGTATTGGGGTGGAGTTCGGCACTGAACTATCGCCTAAAGAAATACACAACATTGTGTACAAGGCTGTGCTCTACCACGGAATGTTTCCCATCGAGGTGCAGTTGAAGGATAGTAACTATGGCTACATTAGTCAACGGCTGCACAAGTTTATGTACGACGAAAGCACTCCTTGGAGCAATAGCCTTGCCAGCTCCATCAAAATTGGCAGGGATATCTTTCAGGATCATCAAGCCGGAGTCAATCACAACCGCCAACTCGTGAAGTTTAGGATCCTTGACTTCTTTCCTCTGGATAGCTGGGTCAATACGATGGCTGATTTCCTTGTGACTCGCATGGACCGCTTCATGATAAACCTAAAATAGGCAACTGGACCGAGTTTAGAGCGGCTGCCCAGCCATTCGGACTCGCTTAACGAGCCTTTACTCGCCCATACATCAAGTAGCACTGACAAAGTTAGAGACAATCTCTATAGGTTGTTTCTGCAGCATGGCGCTGGCTCATTATATTCTCAAATCGCTCTCCAATTCTACACCTATTACAACATGCAGCTCACCGAAAGCAGGGCGTTTCGGCAGATCGCTAAAGTGATTGCGAATTCAATGAAGAACGATCATCTGCTGCATCGTCCAAACTAAATGGTGTCCAGCATTGTATCGATAGTGCATGAAGGGCTCAAGAAGATCGCAGAACCACTGACTCTTAGCTCCAAACTCAAGTCCTAGTTCGAGGGGCAAATTCATCAGTTAGAGCAGGCTGATAGCATCAAGGAATTCAAAAAGGCGGTAGAAAAGCTTGACAACGATAAGTTTTTACTCTACACTAAATACGCCACAGAAAGAGATCTGCTGAGCTACGTTCCACCTGTTTGCGCTGAAAAGCTGCTCGACTACTTCGGATTCTTCACTGATGCTGTCGCCAAAGAATTCTTCTTTGACGTACTTCAGAAGGTAAGACACCACACTTTTCGAAGTCTTTGGTCGCAGTTTAAGGAAGTCGAGGAGGAATCTTCCTCGGTTTCACACTACTCTTCAAGGCGTGACTTCGCCTAATCCTATCTGCAATCCCACCAGTCGACCAGGCCAACGATCGACAAGAAGGAGCTGAAGCAGCTATGCATTCTCATCATCATGCACCAAAATGAGAAGGGAGAACGCGAGAAAGACCACTGCAAAAACCTGCTGTTTTGGTACTACAATTCAGTCAGGTTACGAAACTCCTACAAGTATAACAAGCTGCCGAGTTGCATTGGCTCAGTGATTGTGAAGGACACAATATGATGCATTCCGTCATTTGTATGTGTAAAAGCCACGACCGCTTTTCTTGCCGAGGTAGCCGGCGTCGACATAGTTTACAAGGAGTGGACATGGGCGGTATTTGGTGTCTCCCAGGTCTTGGTGCAGTACCTTCATAATGTACAGGCACGTATCCAGACCGATGAAGTCAGCCAAGGTTAGGGGTCCCATTGGCACGTTTGTTCCCAGCTTCATAGTCTTATCGATATCCTCAATAGTAGCGATACCCTCGTACAAAGCAAAGATGGCCTCGTTGATGTAAGGCATCAACAAACGGTTTGCAATGAACCCTGGTACGTCTCGAGACAGTGTAGTCTCCTTGCCCATGAGTTTTGCCAGCCTATTTTAAGAACCATCATACGCTTTAGTCTGGCTGAGGGTATCTGCCGATGTCTGCAATCCCTGAATAACTTCGACGAGAGTCATGACTGGTACTGGATTCATGAAGTGCATTCCTATAACCTTGTCGGGTCTCTTGGTGTAACTCGCAATCTTGGTGATTGAGATCGAAGAGGTATTAGTTGCCAAGACTGCTGACTTATTCTCAACCACTTTGTCGAGTTGCTCGAACACACCTTTTTTTGCTTCAGCGTTTTCGATGATTGCCTGAGTTATCAAGCCAACTTACCTCCACGACAAAATCAGCACCTTTCAAACCCGAAATTTCTTTACTGTAGTTGAATCTTGCTTTGACAAGCTTGCCTTCCTCCTCTGTAAGTCTCTTCTTTTCTTGTTCCTTGACAATCCATTTTTAGATAAATCCTTCCGCCTTCTTCAGAGCAGCATCATTGTCCACGAGCGTCACATTTAGACCGGCAACACGGTTGGCAACGATCGCAATGCCCGTACCCATCTGCCCAGCACCTACCACTCCGAAGTTCTTCACCTGCGAAAGCAAGTACACCAAGCGTCTGCTGAGCATCGACAATAAATAATCAACACCCCTATTGCTCAGCAAAAGTTCATAATATTTGGTTTGATATGACTACAGCGCACAGACCAACTTGGAAGCCCGCGCTGGGGATGAGCAATGCGACCAATCAAGGCTACATTCCCACCCGCTCTTACTCAGCAAGGGTACTAACCTCCCACTAAAGTAGGATCAACCTGGATACCTGAAACTCAAGGAGCGAGGATTTGGCCAGGGTTCAATCGATGAGCTGAAAGAGAAGGACTTTAAGGCTGAACTTCTGAAACGTGAGGCTGAGCTAAAGAACAAGCAACTGCATAACCAGTAGGAGTTGCAGGCGATCGGAGTAGGTAGCACTCTATTTTAATTTAGACATCAAGGACAACAATCCGGATCTGTTGACGACGAACCGCAAGAAGATTCTTCGCCCTGGCCAGAAGGACGATGAGGACTCAGTTGCAGCTGGTGAAGGACAGAACTAAGTCAACCCGTTTCCACAGGATGAGGATTCAGAATAATTCATTCGATAGGTCTCCAACGATGAAGATGATGAAGAGGACTCAGAGGACGACAACTAAGTTTTGCTGCGTGAGTTCGAGAAGGTGAAGCAGCAGCGGTAGCGAGAATAAAAGAAGAAGCTAGAAGAAAAAGCAAAGTTCTCAGCTGCAAACCGATAGAGCGAACTCCTGAAGGGCAACCCGCTGCTGAGCTCTACCTACAGTCTCTCCAAACGATGGTATGAGGACACCGTATTCAAGAACCAAGCCAAACGGGCCGACGAGAAGAAGAGCTATGTGAACGATAATGTGCGTTCGGAATTCCATCGAAAGTTCATCAACAAGTACGTGATGCGCTGATCATATCAAGTGATTCAGATCTGGTCACTGGCTAAACGCCTCCGCAGGCTCTTGAGCTTATCCATGTCCTGAATTTTCAAGTCGATGCTGTACAGAGAGGCCACTGGTAGGTGCCCCGTTTCGAAGATCTCCAGCGACTTATAGAAGTGTTGCTTGATTATCGAGTTTTCGTCGTTATTGACGAATATCCTTTCGGACCAGCTGGGTTTAGTGGCGTCACTGTAAGTGCGATCGATGTCGATCAGCGAAGTCGGTAGGAAAATTAATGGACCCTCGCTGTAGTTCTGCAAGTACGGGTCCCGATAGCGTTGTTGGTTGAGAACATCAGCTTCAGACAGTTCGCTCAAGATTTTCATGCAAGCAGTTTCGTCCCGAGATCTTCTGAGTTTGCCGTATCTCTCCAACCGCTATTTGATTCCAGTAATGGGGCAAGCAATGCTATCGCCGACATGGCCGAATACGAATTTGTAGTCGATGCCTGAGATTTTGACTTCGCGTTGCTGCCCCAAATGAGATTACTGAAAGGCTTTCTCGTGAATCTCTTCAGAACATTCAAGGAAGTCGACCGCCTTGGTGAAGTAGCAGTTTGCAAATAGAATGGTGGTGTCAAATACTTTTAGTCTCGTCATGATCAGATTCCTGTCGTTGTTGAACATATTCATCTTCAGTTTGCTGTGGCTGATGTCACTGATGTGCGCCAGCTGCAGCGCAATGTGATGCGATTTGAAGTACAACATTATGAGGCAACCGGCAGCCGCGTGGGTCGATACCGATGTGTACTGCCGCTATTTGCACAGGTAGTCTGATATCTTCTTTATCCACGCGTCCTTGTGAGTTTGAACCTTTAGCAGCCCGCTTATTAGCCCATCGCTAGTCTCGATGCCCTGGAGACCCACAACTACGAACACCGGGTCATCTGAAAAGTTGAACATGCTGTCCGTGAAGGCTACTGGTGGCTTTAAGTTGACGTTCCAGGCGACAACATAAAAGGTTGTCTCAAGATAGCTGCTGTAGTTTCTCTCCTGCTCCTTCAGCCTCTTGCTGAGGGTTTCTTCAACAGGGTTATTCTCATCGAGATGCCTTCCGAGGAAAATGTTGATGGCCTCTTGCTTCTTGGAGTCGGTAAATTGCTTGTAGAACCGGTTGAGTGACCGCCACTTGTGGTTGATGAGACCCAGAAGTGTTCGTTTGCCCTAGCGAGTCACGCTTAATCAACTTATATTTTACTCAGTATGTGTCGACCCGATGTCGGTATAGTGCCTTGAAATCATATCCCCGTTGTCAGCCCATATTAACTTCAGCTTCTGCACTAGCTAGCAGCTGGGCATTTGGTCCATGTCCTCAGAAAGTTGAACTGGGAAGTGGATACCAAGACGGTGCAACATGAAGTCCAGAGCTTGGATGGCCAGTTTTGTCTGCACGAAGTTAGTTCTATCGAGGCAGTCTAGGCAGTTGGTTCGAATGGTTCCTTCCTGTTTACTCACGATCTCCTTAGCGTGCTCGTCATAGCAGTAAAATCGGAACGACTCGTTGATTGCCTTGAGTTTCTGTATGAGTGGGTTGCAACCCGAAAACTTCTCTCCTCGACACTTGTCGTGAAAATCGAAGTATTCGTACTTGACAAATTGACCAATTTTCGGTTCTGTTTTCTGAATGCACTTTTCAAAAAAGTCGGTGAGTTCTGCTTCGGATTGCTTCAGCACACTCAGAAGATTCACGCATAGGAATCTCTTGTAGGTGTTTTTCAGCTTGATGAAATGCGAAATGAAGGCACTCTCAGTTAGCTCTACAGTCCTGTTTAGCTTGAGATTCGACGCCAATCCATCGATGCCAAGCTGCTGCCAAAATACTGGCACGCTTCCACGAATTTGTACATGCGATAGCACCAGGTTGTGGAGGTACAGCAGCTGCTCGCTCTCAACGAAATTCGACACCTGCCCCAAATCGTCAACGCCCCTTGAATAGAATCTCGTTCCTGCACGCTTGCACGACCTCCTGGAGATGAGTATGTACTTGAGCTTGCCCTGCTCCGAGAATTTGTGTTCCATGTACCGAATAAAGCCCTGGATGATGGGCAATGTCCAATCAAGTGAGATGTTGTGCTGTGTTAAGGAAGCGGCGAGATGATAGTTCCACATGAACTTTTCCTGATGATCCTTTTTGTGCAACGAGTACTGCTTGGAGCGTGTGAGGTCGTAGCCCTTGCAGTAGTAATAACCACCGTTCTCCACCAGCGAACTAATCTGATCAATTTGCTCCTCCACCGACTGCAGCTCCAGGCTACTGATGGACGTGCTTACAGATGCCCAGTTCAGCTTAACAATTTCGAAGATGGGGTACCCCTCAATTCTACAAACCTACTTAACTTCGTCGACGAACAGCAGAAAAGGCATACCCTTGAGATGCAGTACGCCCAAGAAGAGCTAAACATTGCGTGACTCTAACAGTCCGAGTGACTCCTTGATGATTCGAACACTCAGATCTTTCTCTGTCTGGGTTGATGGGAACACTTACCAACTTTGCTGACGAACGATCGATGCACAGACAGCGAGTGACCACCTATCCGATGCGTTCAAAGGTTAGTACTATGGTGTCGACCAGGTAGAAGCAGGTGAGTTTGGGCTAGTGGCCAAGCACTTCCATTTATTATTCGCAGCTCCAGACGAAGCAAGGGTGATCGGTATATTATTATTTGCTGCCATGGAGAAGCTCGGCGGGAGGCCCCTGAAGCAATAACTACCCAACCTTGAGCAACGCCGTGAATACTGCAACTCACTGCTAAAACGATTGAGTGGGCACATGCAGTACCCGATTCCGATCCGCATTGAGCCGAGCGAGACGAGCAAGTACAAACAGGTGTACCGTTCGATAGTGATTGACAGCCAGACCTCAGGCGCAGTGTATGTGGTAATCCGTAAGGAGCTGGGCCTGAGAAAGGACGAATCGGTATTCATGTTCAACGGTAACCTTCTGCTGATGTACAACATGGACTTCAAGGAAATCTACGAAAAGAAGAAAGATACCGATGGATTTCTGTACATCTACTACAGTGAAACCAATCCCTTCTGACTTGTTTGTTTTTGGGTTATTATGTACGTGTCTCCCGAAGAACTCCAAAGGCTTGTCGAAGCCATTCACAAACCGTCTATCCACGATGATTAGATCGTTGGGAAGCTGCTGGGCTACGACGAAGCCATCATCAATGCCGTCAAACTCAGAACGAGGCTGGAGCTCAACTTCGAACTCGAAGCCATTGAGGAAGCCAACTTTCGGAGGTGTCATCAACTGATCGTACAAAATCAGCAACTGCAGGGCAGAGTTAGTGAGCTGTAAAGCATGCTGCTGGATGCCTCAAAGGACAGGGAACTGCTTCGGTTTGAACGTGAAAGAGCAAAGGGTTTGGAAATGAAGCTGCAGCAAGCCAAGTAGTTAGCAGCATTCACCGATGAAGTGTATTCTGCCATTGACGACATCGAGAATACCATTCAACGGACCGTCGATAGCGAGGATAGAACCCAACAAACCAGTGCATGTAACTCAGAGGATCATTTTATCGTCGTCGAGAGACAGCGACTGGAACTTATTCGGATTGCCCTGTAGGAGAGAAGCAATAGCCAAAACGATATGGACGTCATCACTCGTGATTTGCTGGACAGCAACCGTCAACGACTTCGTCTGCAACAGGAAACTATCGAAGCTCTCTGCGAAGAACTCACAACAAAGCATCAACCAGAGCCGGTAGATTTACAGGGCCACTATTGGAAACAGCTCCAATTGGCTGAAAAAGAGCTGATAAAAAACTATTAATCTTAAATCAAGCGCCTAAGCAAACAGGAGGGTCAGCACAGAAAGATTGTGGAGTCCCTAGAGCTGAGGATTTCAGGGCAAAAGGAATTAGCTGACAAGGCATTGCAGGAGAGGGAGTTACTTCGGATCGAGAATTTCAATCTCCGGGAAAAGATAGATGTTCTAATGGCACAGAGAACTGAGTATTTGAGCAACCTCACATCAAACAGCCTCAGCGAAAAGGAAGAGGCGATCAGCAAGATCAAGTCATCCGTTGCCACAACCAACAGCACTGTTGCAGATCTCAGAAAGGAGATTTTTGATCTACAGGAAAGAATAAGGGACTTGGAAGCCACCCACTCGGCTGAAGTTACAAAACTCAAAGCCGGCAACACGAGACACATCGATATACTCAAGGGTGAGATCAATCAACTGAGGCTGGAACATGAGCGAACAATTACGAAACTGAACAAAGAAAGGCACATTGAACTGTCGCAGATTGAGACCCGCCACAAAAGATAAAGATAGCGCTTATCAGTGAATACACTGTAGAGCAGCCACTCCAGGGATGAACTTAGCAAGCTAAATAGAAGAATTTCATAACTCTCCAAGGAGGTTTAATAACTACGCAGCAGTAACGAAACCTTTCGTGGACAGGTGGTCCAGGCCAACGGAAAATCCTAGCAGTTCCTGAACACAATTAAGGGGTTGGAGCTGGAGCTGAGCAGACGTCCTCTGAAGGCGCCACGACCCCAGCGATAGCCTGAACCGAAGCAACAGGCAGTGCCATAACCGACAATCCCAGCTGTGACGATGCGAGACCTAAACGACATTATAAATCTGTTGACGTTCGTTCGATGATGTGTAATTAATAAATTCAACAACAATCTCTCAGCTACGCAAACCCAGGATGAGACAATATGCATGGTCTGAACTTCTGTGAAGATCACTTACACACCTGATCGCAGCAACGTGGCGTAACCTCATTGAGGAGAATTGAAAAGATAGCCCATTGTTTTCTATTTGAAATCGAGGCGTGAGTTGCTAATCGGTTGTCAACTCATAAAGGGGACCCGATGGGGTTGTCATACTTCGAAGATCAAGGTTCGCTGCCATTATAAGTGCGCTGTCGAACCGATGGACTATAATTAATTTCCAAACCATAATGAGCAAACTCTTCCTCATCTTCGCAGTACTCGCAGCACTCGTCTGCACCCAACTCGTACCCTTCCAATGATATTCAGGTCGGCGGTTACAAGGAGGTCCCAGAGCAGGAGCTGCAACGCCTCATGCAGAGCGATTTGTTCCAGAGGTCCGTGAGTGAGGCTCGCAAGGAGTTCGAGCAGAAGGAGAACATGAAGCTCGGAGACGTCACCGCTGTCAAGCAGCAGATCGTCTCAGGAATCAACTTCAAGATTACCTTCGCTTCCCCCAACGGACCCTACGACATTGTTGTGTATGCCCAGCCCTGGACTGATACCTATAAGGTTACCCACGTCGAGAAGCACAACACCCCCTCAGGAAAATGATCTACCTCGACCTTAATTGCTGCATTTCTTTGAGTTGACTTGATTGAGGCCAGTGGTTTCTTGGCAAGTAGACCTCCTGGCGACGCTATAATCAGTTATTTATGAATACTGAAGAAGACGGCAGTAGGAAGGTGGCGTTTGTAAACATTCCACTACCGGAATCGGTTGGAACTACCGGCAAGGCAGGCTGCCAGCAATGCTGCTGTACAAGTTTTAAGGTGAGTCTACCGGCTATCAACAGTAGTACGCTCGGAGCAGAAAATCGGCAAAGGCTGCTGACCATCATCTAAGAACTTGAAGCTGAGTTTGCTATTGAGAGAGAATCTCTAAGAACCGAATATCGAAATGAGATCACAGCACTTCAGGGAAGGCTCCGTGATGCTGAACAAAGAGCGCAGTCCGATAGAACCACTCTGCAAAGCTATTTGAATCGACCTCAACCAACAATCGATGAGAGTCCATTAAAAATCGAGATTGCGCAGTTAAGAGATAAGCTGACATCAGTGGAGAAGGAAAGGGATGCTTTGCTGAGGAACAAAGTCACTTTTATCGAAGCAAATCTCGCTGAGAGAAACATGCAACTTGAAAACGAAATTGAATGCTTGAGGCTTCACCATAAAGACGAATTGACTGCTCAGGATAAGAGCTGGAGGGAAAAGGAGGCGCAATGGAACTCAGCAATCAACAACATCAGAGACGATAAGACTAGGCTCGAGCTTCAAATAAAAAACTGGTAGGGATAGGCGGCAGGGCTGCGTGATGCTTTGAAGAAGGAAGAAGCAGCAACGGCACAAGAACGTCAGAAAAACGAGGAGCATATTAGAGAAACAACTCGACTGAAGGCTGAGGTTCAATCACATGGGCAAATGAGTAAGAGCGAGGTTCAGCTTATGCGGGAACGTCTCGATGAGTATAAGGAACGTGTTTCCAGTTTGGAAGGGAAGTTATCAAGCCAAGCTAAGGAAAGAGAAGACCTTTTTAGACTGACAATTGAGCAGAAATCAGAGATCGATAAGAGAGAACGAGCTAAGGAGGATTTAAAAATGGAACTGAAGAGTCAATAAGAGCACTTCAATAACAAACTCAGAGACACAACAGCTGATTTTCAGGGAAAGCTAAGAGGAGCCGATGAAGATCTAAAGCGCAGTCACCAGGAACGAGCGAATATCGAAAAGTAACTCACCGGAAGGTTGAGTAAGCTACAGGCTGAGGCCACTGCAGCTCACAAAAAGTTGGAGGAAGACCACCTGTAGAATCTTCGATCACTCGAAGGTCAACATAGACAACATATACAGAAGGTGGAGTAGGAATGGACTTCAAAGTTTGAAGAACTTCGCGCTGAACATTTACGGTAGACCATGAAGCCTCCCAAGACCGAGACGAAGACTGAATACGTCTACATCGAGAAGCAAGTGCAGTCGCCAGAACTGAAGATCACCACTGAAAGGCTGCTGCAGTTGACAGCAAGATCGCTAACTCTATAAACTCAAATTGAGGATCTTAAACTGGAGAACGCGCAGCTCAAAGAAAAGCTCAACTTCCTTGGAGGGCTCTAAGCTACTTTCAATAAGGAAAAGCAGAAATGGCGTCTTGAGAGAGATGAGCTTCAGAAGAGAATCACGGACTTTGAGCTGAAAGGCGATAACCGTAATCGTTTTGAATGGGCTGTCGAGCGTATCATCGATGCCGAAGGTCGTGGACAAGAACATTTCCGCTACCGATAAGGAGGAGTTCGAGTAGTCGACACCACCAACCCCAATATCGTTTACAAGGTTATATCCCCTGAGCATGTTTACCAATCCCTTACGGACCGCTTGGAGGAAGATGTGCGTGGTCACTCCGTTGAACGAGTGGTCGTGGAGCAGCAAGCCAGATACGGCAACTGATCAATTTCGCTATAGAATTCTTAATATGGAAGGACCCAAGAAGAAACACTTCCCGTCGATCCAGAGAAATCTCGAGAGCGGCCGTCACTCAGATGTTATCAAGTCGTTGCTGAGGTTCAAGGAGGATGAGAATCTGGCATTGGCTACAACTTCGGACCTAACTGGTGCAGGCAGCACAGGAGATTTCAATACTGCATCAGCAGAAGTGCGACATAGACGCTTACGCAAAAAGAAATCCGAAGCCTTACAATCGATGATGCTCGATAGCAGCAATCTCAAGACCGCGACAACCGTCAGTTCAATAGCAAAAATTGGATTGGAAGAGGAAACCGCCATCCAACAAATCGAGTACATCATGTCACAGGACGGGACGAGGTCGGTAATGCAGTAGCACCGTCTCTCTGATAGCGAGGCAAGATGTGCAATCTTCGACGGAATATTCTTGGGGAGCTTGCTACGCACTGCTTCATCCTCAGACAACCGACAGTAAATGCTAACAAGCATGATCTATGAAAGATTGAGAAGGCACGGTAGTATGGTGGCCCTTCGCCTCAGCTGCGAAGATAAGGAGAACCGCATAAACGATTTGATAGAAAATCGTTTGAAGAAGCTCGCCGCTTCCCTGCTTTAATGATGACAGCTTCCCAGCATATTATGGTCAGTGGTGAAGGTAATGCGAGTACTTCCCGATAAAGAACTTTGGGACAGGTCCTAAGTTGGTGGAGTCTTTCAAGCGCTCGAACAGTGGTCGGGTTGTAGTCCTGACCCATTTGTGCCTCAAGAATACATCTATGATTTCCACCAGATGGTATGATTCCTTCTCGGTTGGCTGGCGGTTGTCCCGAAGCAGTAGCTCGAAGAATCCGAGTAGCTGTGAGCGACGGTCCTCCTCATCAATGTAAATAATCTTCCATGCCATGCGGTTTAAGAAGTGCAGCAGCAACATTCTGCCTGCCTCTGTAAGATGTTTCTCTAGAGTATCCAAAAAGACCTTCATGAGCCCATTTTCCTCCAGCTGTCGGCTTAGTAAGCAGCTCTCAGCGAATTCGAACGTCATGGCGAGAACGTTATCACGGTGATTAGGGTAGTTGTTCAGGTTATGCAGTAGTTACCCGATAAGTTGATGGATACCCTCCTCTTGAAATAGGTAGTCGCTCTCGGCTTTGAACAGCCTGGCAAGCAATGGCTCGTTGATCTTCCTGCAGAGCAGCATTGTATTGGCCTGGTGGATCAGCTAGCGGTAGTCTTCAAGTTCCTCCAGGTCATCCAGGTTAACAACACAGTCCTTTGAGAACACTAACTCTTCGTCATCGTCCATCATTCGTAGTGAATAAATTTTGAATGCATGTCATTCTGTTCAAGCTAGCTGGCTAGCCAATAGTGTCTTTCCCTGCCTTCCACGAATGCGCCTCACAGCCGGAGGGGATGCCTTCTTAGCACCGGTGGCAAAGCTGCGGCTTTGGAAGCTCTGCCCAAAGATTATGGGTTTGTTGAGGGTCGCTTCCGGTTCGACCTTCAACTCCGCTTCCTGCTTCACTTCGCTTTCGTGAATAAAGTTGCTCTTAAATTCCTCGAGCTGGGGTAGTGTGACCTTGATCTCGCTTCGACTGTATTCGCTAAGAATTTCCGCGGCGTCTGAATCACAACAAAAAGTACGTTTGAGTAGGGTTTCTTGGGAGAGGTTAAGCTGGGCGTCCAGTCGATGGATGTGCTTGTTCACACTCGTCAGCAGAATCAGACTCATGATGAAGAAGCTTTTGATGCTTGTGTCCACCTTTGGGTGCTATTTCTTCTTCATAGCATCAATATCCTTCTTCAAGGCCTGGTTATCGGCCTCCAGCTGAGCAGTTCGCTCTCGGAGCTCTCTATTCTCAGCTTCCATGCTCTCGATGTACAGCTTCTTTCGATCTCGAGAGATCTGGGCTGACATCCTTTTCTTACGCTTCTGGTCTTCGTCTCTGTCCGGAACATCCGATTCAGCCTTAGTTGTGCTATGCTCTTCGACCACTCGCTCCTCTACAAAGTGTTCCACAGGAAGTTCCACAGGTAGCCAAGCCACTGACTGTGCACCACCGAACCTCATCTTAGCCTTCTCGCGTTTATAGATCCTCTTGGTCTTGACAAACTGAGCATGGTAGTGTTTTTTCTGTTCCTAAGGCATCTCACTTTTCCGAAGGAGCTCCTCGAAGTCGTTTCGATGAAGATCCGTAACATTGATAGGCAGCAGCGAAGGCTCGGGCATGGGCTCATGCTCCCTAGGTAGCTCGTCCTCTCCACTGAAGTAAAGATACTTCTTCAGGCTCTCTTCAGGGCTCAGGTACTCGTCCTTCTCAATGAAATCGTACATCTCCAATATTATTATTTAGTAGGGATGCGATTCATTGCATTTATACGCTGGAGCCTATCAGTTGAAATTCGAGAAGGTTCCAGATCGCAAACGTATCCGATCGATTTGATCGAGATCCAGCGCCTAAAACGAATTTCGGATGGTTAGTCTGCAACAGATGCCTACTCCAATAGACTCACAAGGCACTGCTGGCACCCAATCCATATAGTGGCTCCTGCTCTCGTCAATAAAATAAAACTTCGAATCCGCGACTATTAAATAACATTCGGACGCTGCCATGATTCAGTTCGGAGAGGTTCGACACCATTTGGAAAGGTCAGAGGCAGGAGGGTGACTGCTGGTAAACGCATGTTGGCACTGTCTATAATGCAACACTTTAGGCCTCGAGGGTATCTCTCACTTCTATGAGGGCCGACGTCTGACATTCATCATGTATTTGTCCATTGATTAGTCTGTTTAGAACAGGTGGAGTGTCTGACACTAAATACTGGCCTGTTGGTGTGCACTATAACCGAAATAATGGAAGGGAGGGGAGACTTGATTAAGAGTCGCTATCGCAAAATTGAGCTCATCGGTGAAGGAGCCTACGGGAAGGTGATTAAGTGCATTGACCAAAAGACCGACAACCTTGTAGCAATCAAGATCTGCAAGTACGTTGATGATGAAGGCGTGTCCAGCAACATCACTCGGGAAATGAGCACATTACAATTGTGCGATCATCCGAACGTCATCCAGCTCATTGAGTTCTTCGTGGCTGAAGATGCTAACATCGTATACTTAGTCTACCCGTTCGTGAAAGAAGACCTGTACAAATACCTTAAGCGCATTGGGGCTCCGAACGCATCAACCGTCAAAGTATATACAGGCAATATTTAGAATCTCATGCACCAACTCATTTCGGGGGTCAACCACATCCACGCCAACTAGGTTCTTCATCGCGACCTTAAGCCTCAGAACATTCTCGTGAACGAAAAGGGAAACGCAATGGTGGCAGATATGGGATTGGCAAGGGAGTTCGAATATAAGTTGAAGACCATGTCCAGAGAGATCGGGACACTCTACTACCGACCAATTGAGGTCTTGCTTGGTAAACTATGGTGTTATTCAGGGGAAAAGCGTTACGGGATAGGCGTGGATGTTTGGTCGCTTGGATGTATTTTCTATGAGCTGGCAACTGGTGAGATCCTATTCAGGAGCCAGTCATAGATCGACACCATCTTCTCCATCTTCCAACGACTCGGGACCCCGAACCTTGCGGACTACCCAGAAATTGTGAATCTCCCCGACTTCAGGGTAAACTATCTTGCTCATCATAGCCATCTTTTCCGAAGTTTCCCCAACGAACAATCAAGTGCACCAGGTTAGACCCTGAAGGTAACGACCTGCTGAACCAAATGCTCCGCATCAACCCTAAGAAGAGGATATCGCTTTCCCAAGCCCTTCTCCATCCCTACTTCAAGGTAGTGGATGCACCAAGTCGGATGGGCATATGGAGGAAATGATGGTGTTACCCCAAGAACATCCTTAATGCAGAACAGTTGGAGAGAGTCATAATTAACTATATTAATATACATGGAGAACGAATACTCCTGGCTGATCGAGGAAGATGAGAGTGATCAGCTGAGACCCAAGAATATCGACAGAGGAGACGGTATCCAACCGTGGGACGACAGTGCTGTCAGCACCGAATTTCGTAGAGACTACACAGCAAGAAGACAATTCCGCTGCCGAATTGTTCGTGAGTAACCTACCAAAGGGATTAAAAAGTCGGATCCGAGCCAACCGAGGATCATCAACTGCGCCAAATTCAAGTAGATCTTAGATTCCACCAACCGCACAGCCTTCGAAAATAAAAGTTCAAGCCGCGACAAGACCCGATAAATGAGGGATGTGCTCCGGCTCCACCAGTCCCGTCAGATCCAGGATATTCGGTATGTACGCAAACGCAACCCAAAGATGGTCTACGAGTCTGTCAAGTGCAGAGAGATCCGTGCAGATCAGTCTGACCTTCCAGTGTTTGGGCAGTCTGTTCGCTACGATCCTTGGGTCAGCCGCAGAAATAGACTAATATCATCGACATCGCCTGTAGCTGTAATAATCCCGGAGCACCTGAAATTCTTATTCGACAAACCGAAGACTCGCGCAGGAGGAGCCTCGATGAACACTCGCTTTTCAATTGGAAGACAACATAAAACCTCAAAGACTGAAGCAGACTAGCCCGATGCAGAGCTATTCAACAATAGCATGCGCATTATGGGTATGCGTCTCAGTACGGATCACACTGAGAAGTCGCCGAATCACACAAGTTACGGTGGCTTCTGATCTGATTCTACTCAATTTTTCGTGGAATCTACAATTGGGAAAGAGTATCAGATGGCCAAGATCTTATCGAGATGCGGATAAGTCTTTTTGCTGCTGCTTCCGCTTTGTGATAATTATCGAATCTTGTCTTTGAGGTAGTCCATGTCCGTACGGTATTGAAGCTTCAAAGCATGCAACTCTGCGCTCTCGCTCATCTTCTTCAGGTATTACTGATGGTAGTATTCGCACTCCTGCTTGTAACTCTCCAGCTCCCACCGTAGACGATCCATCATTCGTTTGTCTGCCTTGTTGGCTGTCAATTGTTTCTTCTGCGAAGACTGAAATACTATTGCTTCAGGGCTTGCTTTTTGTGGAGTGGTTAGTAGCTTCTTTTTAGCAGATGGTGGTGGTGAACGATCTGAACCTATCCCTATGTCGACCTTAGTTATGGTGTCCAGACTATCAGGATATAGGTTCACTTGTTCGAGAGGCTCAAGCTTGAGTATCCTTTCCTCCATTGCTTGGATAATTTCATCGCGTCTCATAATCTCCTCCTCAAATTCGTATCGAATTTATTCTGTCTCCTTGTTCAGTCGCTCTATGAGATTGTTCTTGTCTTCAATTATGCCCGAGAGCTGTTGTATCTCTTGCTCATGGCTTTGCTCTGCTTCGCGCTTTTTGATATGCTGCTTGTTGCTCTGCATTTGCCCTTACTTGAGTCTCTCTATCTCTTGCTGCATCGATCGCATTTTGGTGATGCCCTCTTCGTACTTGGAAGTTACAGAGCTATACTCGTTCTTGAGTTCATCGATATAGCTCATCAGTGACTCCCTTTCTTAGGTTTCTTTGACCTCCATGGACTTAGCGTGCAAGGCGACACGATCCTCTAATACCTTCAACTGTGACTATAGTGACTTAATGGTTCTATTGGCCTTTTCGACTTCACTCGTTCTAAGAGTCAGATGCTTCGCTAAGCCTTCATTCTAGTGTTTGAGCCGAGCTGATTCCTTTTCGGTGTCTCGATTCTTTGCTTCTTGTTATTTCTTGAGCCTTTGGAACTCAATGAAGAGATCGACATTGCTCGTTCGACCAGTGTTCTTAAGTTTCAGGAAGTCACCTACACCGGCTTCTCTGATGTTCATCTCTAAAGTCTCAGACATTATTGCCAACTTCGATCGGAGTTCCTCAGATACCATTGTCTCGAGTTGCAGTGCATGTTCCAACTCCTTATTTCGCTTCATCAACTTGATGTAGTCGTTGTTTCGAGTTTATAGGGTCTTTCTCTCGTCGATATCTGCCAGATTGGCTGGGTGGTAGGTCTGAGGAGACTCAATCCTGAGCTTCTTGTTCCTGGATTGGCCAGCAATATTGACAATTTACTTAATGCGTGATCTATCATCCTCAACCTTGATCTTGGGTTTATCCATCTCGAGAAGCGGGAGGTTAATAAACTTGGGCGATCGATGCGTATCCTACTTGTAGGTGGCTGCGTAAACTCACATCTTACAAATTGAATACTGCAGGCTCTATTGGCTTTCGTTGTTACGGTTGAGCCGGAACTTTGAAATGCTTGTCGGCTAAGCCGGCGATCCCATCAGGGAGCCCGGGTTCGAAGATCGTTTGGAATTAGTCTGCAGATTGTTAGAATGGGGGTTGTTCTCGTCATCACTAGGCGGAAGCTCCAAACTTTCTTACATAATGTTTCAAATGTTTGTTAGTTGGAAAGCATAAAATTGAAGTAAAGTAATGCCTTTCGTCATGGGCTACGACAGGCCGTCGCGTTACCAACTGTTTCCTCAGCTGGAAGCTTGATCGGGAATATGTGTCCAGCATAACGGCTTTGATAGTCAGGAGCAGCAGTTATCCGGGTCATTTTTCCTTGTCTGAACACTCCTGTTTTTATCGTTCCGTCCGGCATAGTTTCAGTACCATGACCCTCAATCATACCTTATGAAAAATTTCCTTCGTACTTCGTTCCGTCAGGCCAATGAAATATACCCATACCTTGCTTAAGGCCAGCTTTGAATTGACCCTAGTAATAACTTCCATCCCGAAATTTCTCGATCCCATAACCATCTGACTTATCGTTTTTCCACTAGCCTATATACTCCTTTAGGCCACCAGCAATCGTCAGCTTCCCTTGTCCGTTTGCGACAGAATCGCGGACCTCTCCTCGATAGCATGAGCCGTCAGGATATACGTACAGTCCGTCCTTGGAATTTGGTTGTCCGCCGATAAATGTGCCTTCGTAGTAGCAACGGTCGTCGTAATACATTCTTCCAAACCCATGAGGCACACCGTTGAGCCAATAACCGCTGTAATATGCCTGTTTGTCCATAATGTAGTGAGGCTCCAGAAGCTCACCTACCTGATACTAATCGTTAGCAAAGGGTTCTAAATTGGTTGCTCCGAATACTTTATTTTTTCTGTAGTTCAATTGTCTCCGCTACTAGTCTCGCTAGGGTAGGTAGAGCCTCCACTCTTTTGGCGTAGGTGCTGTCAGGACGACAACTCAGGGCGCTGGGACCAGCAGGCAGATCGGCGACTGTTGTGGTGCAACAGCATCCCGAGGTAGTGATTGAGCCCATAAATTATTAACTATCCTCTCAAGTACCGAGATGGGTTATTATATTCAAGTTTGAAGATCCTAGCAATGGAATTTTCGCCTCGACCCCGACTCAAACCTCAGTTATCCCAAATAATGACGGGAAGATCTAGGACTGGCAGTAACTCTGGCCGCAAGAAGGTGCTCAAGAAGATAAGAATGCGAGGCCGCCTCCAAGAGGATTCAGTTGAACAGGACCCTTATTCGTTACATCTCTCAAAAGGCATGCTATCCTCCACGAAGCTGAGGATTAGCCCCCTTGAAATAAACCTCAAAAAGTACGAACCAGCATCGACAAGCAGAAGCTTACGCAAAAGTTAACAGCAACTGCCACCTTTGAATAAAATGGGGAGCCAGCCAGATAAATATGCGTAGATTTCTGCAGTCCCCATCATTCAGCTTCAGGAAAAGAGAGGAAAGGCCAACCCCAGCAGCCAGAGACTTCTTAAAAAACCGTCCCTCAAGTTGAATGGGGCTCTACAATCAGGAATAAAATAAAAGCAGATTTTAGTTTAGCGGAAGCCAAATGCTAAAATTTCACAAGAGAAAAGAGCAGAGCATGATGTAGTAAAGACCTCCGTACAATTAGATCGTCTGGACAGTTGCAAGAAAAACTCCAAACGGAAAAAGAAGGTGCGCCGACCCAATTGTGGTTTGTAGGAAGGGAAGACCCACGTCAATGAGTTCCGTAAGCTTGCTTAGTCGCTGACCGATAAAGAGGCCAAACGACTTGAAAAGATCTTTCTTATTGAGTATGCTGCCAAGAACGCCAGGCTGCTGAAGGATTCTCCTTCAAGCCAACGCCGCCATGATTTCAAGCTGTGAAATATTGTGCAGTTATACTTGATAAGATGTAATAATTCCGAGAGCCCTCGCAAGTCAAGGAATTCGAAACTGTAACCAACCTCAAGAAGATCGCCATTGAGCTCATTACACCAATAGTCAAGAAGATCGAAGCACACGTGAGCGTGGTGCTTGAGGAGGGAGAGAGGTTTAGACAGGACAACGCTCGATTAAAAAACGTAGCGGACTTTCAAGAGCAGCTTCAGTTGTAGATGAAGCAGCAAGCCAGTACCATTCAGCAGATAAGAGAATAACTTGGCAGACTGGTACGACTAACTCCTAATCCAGAGAGACGTCGACGACAGTTTAAGGGCAAGTGACGAGGGCATCAAAGTTGTTAGCCAAATGGAGATTGCATCGCTGAAGGTCGAACTAGCCAAGAAATCAACCCGGATTGAAGAGCTAAACAACGAGAAGGAGTAACTAAAAAATGTGGTGACTGCGATTAAGCATGCTCTTCGCGACGAGATTCAGTTGATCCAGGATAACTTCCGGGAGGTCGTACAGGAAACCCAGATCAAGACCAACAATTTCGAGAACAAATCGTAAGAGTTAGAGCGGAGGCTTCAGTAAACTGAATAGCTGCTCAAAGAGGAAACATCGAAAGCCCTTGAGAGCTCACAGAGGCTCGAGCTGTACACCCAGTAACGCTAAGACATCAACCAAAAGATGGGCTACCTCTATGAGCACATCTTTGGCCACGTTTCCACAGATGAGTTCGACAAGTACAAAAAGTATCAGACGATGGAGATAAAGTCAGCTATCTAGCGGATGCAGCAAGTAGTGAATGCTGCACTGACCCCCGAAGTAAGAAGATTCCTCCCGACAGTCATCGATAGTGTGCAGCAATTAAAGAAGCTTGAGAAGATGGAGCTGGATCAGATACGAGTTGAGAAGATTCTTCAAGAACGATTCAGCGAGAGCTTGGAAGCGTTAGCGGCTATCGAGAAGAAACTGATTGAGCAAATGCAGAGCGCTCAAAGCATAAACCAGCGAGATCACTTGCTTATAACAGAGAAGCTTGCAGCTGAATCGCAGCAGTTAATGACGGACATCAGCTCGAGGCTGGAGAGCAACTTAAAGACAGACAAGATCGAGAAGGAACAGATACTGGAGAAGGTCGATGTGGTGAAGCAAGACATTGAGACTAAAATCGAAGTGCAAACCTTAACTCTCAACACAAAGTTGGAGAACGTTGTGCAGGAAAAGAAAGAATAGATATTCAGTGCCGTACGAAACCTTATTCCGCAGTAGGAAGTGGATTTCTTCAACATGATGAAGAGCTTCGTTCCCAAAATGGAAGAGATCAAGAGCAATGTCGAAGCCAGGTGTCAGGTTATCGAGAATCTTGCAGTGGGGCTGCAGGATACCCTCGAGAAGTTTTCCAATCGCATCACCAAAATAAAGACTGATCTGGATATGCGGCATGATACGCTTATCACTGACATTAGGTACCTCCAGAAAAATCGTGAAGAAAACGTAGCTAAGTTCGAAAAGGTCGGTTTGTCCATGTCAATTCACACTGAAATGCTCACGCTTCTGAACACGTGGGCCATCCATCTAGAAGCTTACCGGAGGAGGGCCAATCTCAATAATCAAGTGTTTGTCAGCATGTTTGACGGGTTGGTCTACGAACTACGGCCTACTATAGAAGAGGATATCATCACTTATCGAAAGAAGCCCATCAATAAGATCGAGCTGCTCCGGGCATCGCTTACCTGCTTCCTTAGCTATGTTGATAACACCTTCTCCGAAGATTTCATGGCTTGGAAGACCAACAAGCCCTCCAACCTCTTTAAGAATGCAATCTTGGAACAGTTGGATCACGAGAGACTCAAACAAGAATTAAGCAGCAATGGCAGCAAACCCTACGTCTCGATCAGTCCTTTAGATGTTCATGCGAGAGAACAAGAGGATCCGAGTACGATGACAATAAATACCGAGAGGTAGTCCATTGGAGGCGTCCCACCAGCCTTTAGTCGGACTACAGATGGCTTGAAGAAGATTATCATGACCAACAATAAGCCAAAGAAGGATAGGTATGACAACGAAATGAACACTACCACGGCGAGAATCCGCTCGAAGAACCGGGGAGTCAGCCAACTATGACTGCACTATGTATTTTGGATAAGATTATAATTAACGATGGGGTATTAGGACGAGCCGAAGACGAGAAAGAGGACTAAGAAGCATCCCCAGGATCCCGAAATTCCCCAGATTGTCGAACCAACACCGAACGAGAAGGAGTACTTCGTGGAAATGTACGACAAGTTGGCTGAGATGATAGAAGGTATCGAGGGAGCTTCCAACACCGTTAAGACCCTGCTAAAAAATGCATTCATAAAGATCCTCACGGCCGAGCGTGGACTGAACTGGGTCCTCTGCATGCGGAGATAACTTGGAGAGCAAGGTTGCGACAATATGAAGAAAGTGCTGAACTACCTGTCGTTGTTGGCCGCTGATCGTGCCCTCGAACCCTCGTTCAAAGTTAAGGAAGGATTGTCGCAATTCTTGGCGTAAAGGCAGCTGGCGGCATAAGAAAACCCATTAGTTCGACTTGCTCGACTGATCCGCCGTAGGCGTTACTTTTCCCAGGAACAGGAGCAGGAGGGAGACACCATTGAAGATGATTCTACTTGACATCTTAAACCTCTATTTTTATCAGCAATCAAATAATGCTCGACAGTCATATCAGCCATGTGGAGGATAGACGATGATCCAATGTGGTGCTGATCTCCGACAACAACGGCAAGTCTTGTAACCTTGCAGCTATGAGCTAAACTTCAAAACATGCAGTCGGAGATTCGCTAGAGTTACGATGTTCCAATGTGTGCGAGGGTTTAGGCGATTGAAGCTTGCATAATCGATCGTAAATGTTAAAAATCTAAGACACTCGACAAGTTGATAAGAATGATCCAATGTACCTCGAGAAATCCGGTACGAGTGACTGCAGAAGCATGACTGCTCGAATTGGTCTTCAATTAGGACAATTCGTTGACAAATCATTCGGGGGCCTCCAAAACCCTGTACCTCCAGCCCTTTATCCTTAATTAGTCAAGAAAATAACGCCCCTGAGCAGAGTATGGTAGAATTAGGCTGAGTAGACTTGCAGTCAGGATGGGCAACAAGCTGAGTTCGCTCACAAAAATGATCCGAATGTGCTGTTTCCTTGTCGAAAGAGACTCTACTAACTGTGTTAAAATGTGCCTAAATTGTCGAATTAATCCATAAACGATATAATAGACAAACGATTGGCGCCTCGATGCCCGACGACGACGAAGATTACTTCGAGGTGGTGTAAAACCACCGCAAAGCAAGAGTTCACAGAGCCGTAATGCTCATCGAAGCCTTGAAGAAGAAGTCAGACACAGAACCAATGCTTATACGCACCTTCGTGAGATTAGTGAAGACTCACCCCTGCATCGTGGACGAACTAGAGTTATAGAACAATAACTTCCAGCGTCTGGCTGTCTGTGTCAACTTCCTCTCGAGCACCTTTCCAGAAAATAACGAGGATAACAACATGCATGTCTATCTATCAATGTGGCAACTCTTGGAACCATACATCGAGGGTATGGATGTCAAGTATAGCTCAGACCTCGAAAATGAGTTGTCCAGCAAGGTGGTCCTTAGCCTCCAAAGTTAAGCGTTCCCAAACTCAAAGGCAAGACTATTCTTTGCAATCCTGGCAGGGTTAGACATTTTGATTAATGAAGAGATGAACGTCGGGGGATGTACAAGAGATATCAAGAGGAATTTTGGGTTCAGAAGGCTGAAATACTTCAGAACAACAACAGCTTTACTGAGGGAGTACTTTGGCATTTGTCGAAACTAGGCTCATCTAAGGACTATTTCTTTTATCAACTACTGCCCAAACTCAACATAAACGAGGATGTGCTGGCTGGCATGAGAAGGAGAAACGGAATCGGTTCTACTTTCCTGATTGCCTGTTACGCTAACCTTAGAAGTAAAAGCTGTCAGCAGGAAGTGGTCATCGATCATTTCATAACAGCCCATGCTGTGAACCAGAGGCAAGTCTATGTGAGCATGTTACAGATTCTGCAACTTCTTGAGCCGGACATTTGTTCGCTTCTTCTGGAGACGCTGGAATGGCAACTTATGATATACAATGGGAGAGACCAACGGTTCTATTGGATGCTCATGGAGGAAGTTGTGACCAACGCCAGAGGATAGCAGCTGGTGGACTGGCTGACTAATGGGGTTATTTATCGCCTCACGAAGTTAGTTATTGGTGGAGGGCTGAATATGAATGTGTTCGGATTACTGACAAAAGCCATTTTGAACAATACGAAGAGGCTCAAAGGCGCCTGGTAGATAGCTCGAAACTCGATCTTATAGGGAATTCAATAACTCAAGGGCAACGACATTATCCGGACTCGTCTCGCCGATCAGCTTGAGGAAGAAATTATGAGGCTGCCATGAACAACCTGGAATGATGTATATCAATTCGCAAGTTTTCTGTTCAGGTATCCTCCCGCAAGCTGTTTGAACAAAAAAAACCTCTGATAAAACTATGATCAGTTGAACCACGCACGAGGAGCCTTCGCAGGCTTCTTTTCAGTCGATTTACTGGCAGCCCGGTTGGCGTTGAGAGGTCGGTTGAGAGTACTCAGAGTTCGAGAAAGGTCTCGGGAAAGTTCGAGTGTGCTAGTTTGGTTGAGCTTTGCCTGTTCGACTTTTCGCTTTTGGTTCTTTTTTAGCAATCTACGATAAGACAAGGTTTACATATGGAACTTGACCTATCTCTCTTTGATCTTCTCGTTGAATTGAGTCTCCAGCTTTATTCGCAGAGCTTTGAATTCATTTTCCTGCCTTTTGAGGATCTGTTCGTACTTGTGCTTTTTCTTCTCCTCGAACCGCACTCGCCATTGCTCCACTTCAGCTTCCTCAGCCTGCTCCAGGGTATTCCTCGTTGCTTCGGCTTCCTTGTAGTCTCTGATTTTTATCAGGTTTTCCAGATTCTTTCGAAGGGTGAGTACATACGAACTGAACTTAACCTTAGGTGGTTCTTCTGCTATCGCTCGCTCAGTGAAATTTTGAAGTTCAGCATCGTGTTCGCGCTGTAAGTTCTCCTCATGTTTTTTTGCTTGCTCAATATGCAACCTTAGCCTGATTTCCCATTCCCTTTGGAACTCTGCGATGTCATGCTCAGCCTGTTTTTCTACCTCTCGAATGTTTTCCTTATTCTTGTAGCTCAGTATCTCCTGCTTCTGGCGAAGCTGTTCCTCCTTCAGCCGCTGGAAACGGGTCTTAGCTTCTTCCGCGTCAGCGTATTGCCCCTTTCGGAGACTCTAAAGTTCCTTGCGCCGCAAGTCGTCGAAAACATCGTTATCAGGCAGTTCAGTGCAGCAGGTAGGCAGGTACTTCGGCGAGCGGTCTTGCATTTAATTTTACTAATAAAACCGATAATAATAGACCGGTTTAACGAAATATAACCTTGTGTAGGGTCGCACCAGAAGGATTGAAGTTCGGCAGCAACCCCACACTTAACAGCAATATTCAGTTAATAAACAATAACTTACATGAAGGAGGAAAGTAAGCGACCGAGTGCTATCAATGCCACCCGCATAGAAACTTCCAGCAACAACAACAGCCCCAGAGACTCACCACGCCGCCGGAAGGAAACTTTTATCACGAATGTTTCCTCCATCAGCCATGGGCCGATTGGTCGAGTACAGTAGCTTTACCAGCAGCTGAATGGAGTTATTGATGGAATGGACATCAAGATTCAGGATGTGATCAACCGCCATGAAGCAGAGTTCCTCCTGGCGTATCGCAATCACATGAAAAAAATCAAGCAGGAGCTGGAAGATATCCGCAATAAGACTGCCAATGCAGAAGCGAACAGCAATTCATTCGACCGCATTACCAGCCTGGAAAAGCAGCTGATTCTGTTCCGAGAAGAAGCACTAAAGTTGTACAACAATCTCGAACAGAAGAGTCGAGAGTGCGAGCAGTACAAGCTCAGGCTTGATGAATCAAACTCCCAAAACAAGTTCCTCGAAAACTAAGTCAAAAAGTTGATGAAGAGGACCAAGTACCTGTAGGCGCAGTTTAGCCAAAAGTCCGCTGCTCTTGAAGAAGAAACTTCCTCAATACCGGAGATGCCTACTCGACATACAGGTACACTCCCGCCAAGCCGTCGATTAGTCAGCCGCAAGATACGTACGGCAGATACCAACCGAGCATCGTTGATGAGTTCGAACGCTCCCATCTAAAGACTTCGTTCAATAGTTCAGGACGAATCACTTCTAAACAACATCAAGGAGGTGATATTAGAAGCCGAAGAGGTAAGGGAGCGGAAGCTGTAGGAAGTCAGCATTAAATACGAGAAAGTGTTACGACAGACGAGCTCCAATGGGGTTCGAATAAACGAACTGGAGCAATTCTTCTTCAAGTGTGTCGAGACTGCTCGAAAATAAGTGATGAAACGAACCAACAACCTCAACAACTACAGCAAAGAGTACATCGACTATCAAGCTTTCCTCAAGCTGGACTGTCTCAGGGTTCTCGAACTATTCGTCTCAAATGAACGAGTCAAAAATTTGATTCACGCTTAAATGTTCGCTCGCCGCACATAATCCACATCAGCAATGTACAACACAAGCAAGCTTATGCCAACCCGCGGCAAGTCGTCACGTCCAGCAGCTCAGAACCAGAGCTTGCGAAATGCCTACAGCCAGTTTATAGAGTGACCCGCTATTGTTTCATTTTTCAGTTTGAATGTTTATCCTCATCAATTTCGGCTACAAGATGCAGAGGGTCTTCACCATCGACTGTCTTGCGGCAACCCTCTTCGACTGTATCTGGGTTACCTGCTACAAGTAACTGCTCAAGATGTACGCCGCCAAGCAGGAACTGTTCGCCAAGGAAATACAGAACCATCAAAAGCGGATCGAGAAGAATTAGAAGCGGCTTGAGGAGGTCGAGGTTAAACTGAAAGAGGAAGCAGACGCAAATCCAGGTGCAAAGGTATAGTATCCGCTTTGACGCAGAAAGATGACAAGAAGGCAGCAAAGAAAGGTGGAAAGGAACCAGTGGCTGGTTCGCCTCTCGAGCAAGAGAAGATGGATCTGCAAAAGGAAGTGGAAGAGTCCAAGACTGCGATTGCAAAGTACAACGAGAAGCTTCCGAAGATTGTCGAGCTCATCGCCAAAGCCAATCGTAAATGAAGCAGTTATATAGAAACCAATGAAAAAGTGACAAAGGAGCAGCTCTTTCTGGAGTTGGTAGATAAGAGTGGCGAACGCAAATTTATTAAAGCTAAGCTGCAAAGCGAAGCGAGTACTTTCTTGAGCGACAAGACCACGTACTACTTATGCACTGCTGGGCAGGTCGGCGAGGAGGAGGAAGTCGAACCTTTCGTGATTGACGGCTATCCAGTCCGGAAGTATGAATAGGACGCTGCGGCTGCCGGCGAGGAAGTATTTACTCTCGCCAAGAAGGAAGATAAGAACAAGAAGGGCGGCAAGAAGAAATGACAGTGGATGCGTATCACTCATAATGAATGCTGGAATGCAAGGGTTCAGTCCAGAATTTGGAATGTCCCAAGATCTGAGAACCTTAGATGCTGATCCTTGTGGAGTTATTTTCGATAAAACAGCTCGTCTTTCCATCCTTAACTCCTTTTTTACAGATTGTTGAAGGACTTTCAGGTAAAGTCGATTGTTGTGTATCCGGTCTGCGAGCCACACTCTCAAGTTTGAGTTTTCTTAACAGGAAAAACGGGACGCAATCCTTTTGGGTGTCTCCTTCTGTCTTTCTGACAGGAAGCTGCTTACTTCCAGGTGACTTTTGAGAAAACACGACTGGATCGAGTACGCTCTGGAGACCTGGCTTGAGATCCATTTCGCCTACTGATGTTTTCTTAAGATAGTTCTTGCTGAGTGATTTGATCTACGGAAACTCAATCTGCAGCCTTTGAAAGTCTCCAGAACAGAACTCGTTTGGGCTTGTCAGCCATTTACTGCGGGACAGCTTGAGCTCATAGCAGGAAAGTTTGTCGTGCTGTAGCGATCGTATCGGTTGCTGGTTGTCATGAAAAGGCTTTCTCCAGGTCTTTCGGGTACCCCTTTCTTCCTTCTGAACTGATTCTTCTAAATTACAGGATTACTCTTCCAGGAAGCAGTTCATAAGCTTCTTCTCCTCTGACTCAGCTTACTGCCGCTAGTGCACGCGGTTGCTTTTGGGATCATTTTCCTCGTCCTATCTAGCGATCCTGCGATTGAAGAGAAGACCTTTTCGAAGGGACTAAACAGGGTTCCTTGGGTCAAAATACCGACTGAAAAAACCTTCGCCGCTGCTATCAAGAACATCTTTGATGCGTGGATGCGAGATGTTGAGCCTCGCGATAACGTCTTTATTGGTGTGGAGGAGTTGGACTGGACGTCTTCCTAATTCCTTCCGCAGAGGCACTGCTTTCATTATATTGATAATCTCTCCCTTGGTGGGTCTCTTGGGGCTGGGGCTGGACGTTCGGTGACTGCATCAGTTTTGCAAGTAGTGTGCTCTGCTCAATATTTAGTGTTGGAATATATTAATGATGCTCAGGTGGAGGGCTGGATTTGGGTATCATACGATGATAGCCAAGATGGTAGTTGACTGCTTAGTTAGGAATGCCGCAAGGAGATTAAGAAGAAGGCTGAAAGTCTGAACAAGAAAGCATACGCAAGGAGTCTACCCCTTGGTCAACGGATGATCTACAAAGCCAAGGACAATAAGAAAAAATTACTGTTTTTGTTGCTAGTTGGGGGTTTGGGCTGGTTCTATGGCTACCATAGAAGTACAGGAAATCCTATTTAGAGCTCTACTATGCAATTCAACGCATATAGCCTTTCTCGAGAAAATTCGATCGGTGGGTGTTGGGGATCCCCAATAAAATCCCAGCAACAATCAAAGAACAGGACATCCAAGATGTCTACCTTCAACCATACGTCAAGGACCAGCTGTTGAGCCTTTATTTCGAGAATGATCGTAGGCTCTACTACGGAGTGGGCAGAAACATGCTGTTCAACGTCTTCAGTAGGCTAGGCCTCCTGGCAAAAGATGACTAGAGACGATCGTATTGGGCTGCTTCGGGATACTACAAAGAGCGAAACCAAAAGATTGCTGGTGTATCGGCACGATAGTTTTTGGCTCTGTTCCAACAAGCACTGTAAAAGCTTTTAAAAACCGAAACGGAACTCACTGAGGATATTCTCTTGGAGCGATTCACGGCAGAGTTCAAGCAAGAGATTCCACAATAAGAGTTATCACAAAAATATTGGTATGACCTTCGAGACAAAGAACTCTCGAAGGTAGCATCCGAAGACTGGACAAAAGAGGTCTTTATTTCCAACCTGATCTCGAAAGACATCAATGCCCCAGTTCAACAAATCGAGGGGATAGTGCTTGATAGTGGATTACAGGGGTTAGCTGTCAAGGACCGCCATCAGCTCGTTAGCGCAAAGATCATGGATCGAACGATAAGCCTACATGTTGTCGAAAAGAAGCAAACTACGAGGTATAAGCGTCGGTAATACAGCACTACAAGCACGAACAAGCTCGCCAAGTATCGCCGTCAATCAGCAGCCTTGCAATAGGAATTGAAGTAACTCAAGAAGTAGCAGGAGGAGCTGGAGGAACAGTATCTACAATACTACGGAAACCCGATGTACTGACTTATCAACTAATTGTTCACATACCTTTATTAAATGTCACCTTAGGGATGAGCCAGACGTTGTTCCACTGAAGGAGGAGTGCCGACTACGTTGGGCTAGTTGCTTAACAAACAGGCTGTTGCGGTTCATTGGTAATACCAAACACTAGTTGCTCAATGTTGCCCAGTTATGAAGGTTCTCCACAGCGTCTACTGACCTGCAGCTACATATTTTACTGGCGAGGATATTCATCTCTCTCTCACAGAGACTACCGAAGGAGACACATCGGAGTGTCGAAGCCAGGGCATGGAAAAAGCTTTTGGTGGGTTGTTGCAGTTTCATTTTATTTGTGGGGTCCACGCATAGGCTATTGCACGATTACATTTCGGAATGAGATAGCTCTAGATTAAATGAGGGGTACCATGCAGCAGTCCAAAGGGATAGACGATGAGTGTTCCCTGTGGCGTCACAAAAAGTTAGTCGACTGACACATTGATTGCCAAACCGTTTTTTAAAGCAACTTTCTCGATCGCGATGGCGGTTTGAACAATATAGCATATCTCTTCTTCTGCGAGACTGTCAGACCTGTCCTGCAGCCCCTAGCAAAAGTCTCTGAGTGTGTGATTCTGATATTCGATTATGAGGCCGTAGCAACTAACCCCGCAGTTGTCCACAGCTAAACTCAGAGAAATGTTTACCTTCAAGTGGCTGCAACAAACGTGGAAAGAATTCTCGGCATTGCTCTCGCTCAATTGTTTCGACAATTCTTTGAATTTACCGCTAATCACCTCCCTGTCCTTGACTATCGACTGTGAGCTTCATGTAGTAGCCGTAAGGCTTCTGCTCTTCTCTATAGACTCGGATACTGCCGAACCGCCGATCTTGGAGGAGCTGCACAAACTTTAGGGAAGAACTTTCACTTTGCTGCCCTCCCATTTAAATTTTATCACTACCTTTTACAGTCAAAATAGTTCAAAGCAAGCCAAATACAATGGTCCATTACACAAACCACAATCAGCCGCCGAAGTACTTCTTCATAATGAAGGCGATGGTCTTGATAAGGTTGTTCTTGTCTTCTTTAGAAATCCACATTGCGAAAGTCTCGAAGTTGAAGGTATCAACAGGCTCCTCCAACTTCTGGTGCTTCTTCCATTCGAAGTAGAATGAGAAGTTCTCGTTTAGGTCTTCTCGCTTGAAGATCTGGTTCAGGATGTGGCAAATGAAGATCTTGATACGAAGCTAGATGAGTTTCGGAGGGGATTGCTGACCCTTTGCGGTGACTGAATTACAACTGGGAGGTACGTTCGTTTTGGAGACTACTGAGCACTTTATTGGCACGATTTGTTGTCCCACGGAAGCTCTTTTTGAATTCACTGAAATCCTTTTCGCTCGGTGTAGGTGAGAATGACTCCTTGAACTCGGGGATCTCCTGCAAGATGGTATCTATATTGTCCTTGCAATCATTATAACTATCTTCGAACTTCCCCTTGGCAGACTGCAGCTGCTCCTTCAATAGGTTGAGCAATACTGTGAACTCCCTCGATTCGAAAAATTTCTCCCAGTTCAGATCGGTACGTGCTTGCTCTGGCATTACCTTCTTCTTGAGCAGATTGTAAAGTGTTGTCGCGTCAAGGAGGTAGAATTTCAGAAGGTTGTAACGCAGAGCAAATTTCACCGCCATCGACAGGTACTTTCCCTCAGAACGGAACTGCTCGCTCAGTTTGAGGATGAACTCTTTATGCTGGAAGAAGAATTCGATCTCTTCGATCTCCTTGTTGAAATTGTTCTTCGGCACGATGTGCGATTTGTAGTCTGCGCCGTCATCCTCTTCGTCGTCATCGCCTTCTTCGATCTTTGTGACCGGTGCGTTAGATTTCCCCTTGTATTCCTTGTTGTACAGTATGCTTGAGTGGGTGAACTCGTCGTCCTGCTTGAAATACTTCGCCAACAAAGGATGAGCCTTGAGATCATGAAAGTTCATTCTCTTCTCCGGCTGGAAAGAGAAGATCTTCTCAAATAGTTCTTCAGTTTGAGGGTTGCAATTGTCTATGAGTTTCCTAAAGGTCTTCTTGACATTCTCAGAGTACGAGAAGGGAAGTTTAGCCTTGATGTCCATGATCTCTCGTCTGGGAGCAGGGTCTGACTAACAGAATAACGTACTGAAAGGGTATTCACCATTGAGCATGTAGTAGATAGTGACCCCAATGGCCCACATGTCCACTCCATAACCGTACTTGTTGCCGTCGTATATCTCTGGTGCCATAAACTTTCCCGTGCCCAGAATTGTCCCTGTAGTCTTTTCTTCCCTTCTCGCGAATCCGAAATCAGCGATTCTAAAATTCTACAGTTTATTGAATTCTTACATCCCCGTTGCCGTCGTTTTCCACCAACACGTTTTCGGGTTTGAGATCTCTGTGAAGATATCCTTCTGAATGGATGGCTTGGAGTCCTTTAAGGATTTGTGCAACGATCTCCATCGTCTTTTCAAGAGGAATAACACGGTTCGGCATCTTAGCTTGATAGTCAAAGAGGTTGCCTGCATTACAGTAGCCGCATATCATGTATTTGTTTTCCTTGTCTAAATCACAACGAGGCTTACCTTAGGCAACATCGTAGAGCTCCATGACGTAAGGAGATTTGATCATACGCATGCACTCGATCTCTCCATTGAGGTACTCTATTAGGTGAGATTCCTTAGCCAGCCGTGCTTTAGACATCTGCTTGATAGCCACCTTGATTCCATTCTTGCTGTCCTTGGCCAGGAAAACTTTGCCAAAGTTTCCTTTACCCAACAACTTTTCCACTTCGTACCTCTCAAGGATTACACTCATATCCCAATTAATTATAATCCTCAGACCTGCCTTTAATAGCTCCTAAATTCTTGCGATAATGGCCAATCAGTTTGGTTCGGGGACCTCCTGGCGTTCGGCTTGTTCCTCTAGTATCTTTTCGGGTTCACACGGATAATAGAATTGCCCAGCCTTGAATCCGTAACCAACATAAAGAGAACTTGGACGATTCAAATAGAGAACCGTTGTCCAACCAGGCCAGATAAGACTGCGAATAAAAACCGTGCCGGTGTTGATAGGCTTTGGATCCTTGCCGATCGTGCGCCATTCGTTTGAGCCTATTAAGCCTATTTTCCAAGTGTTCGGTCCTTTGTCTTGACTGAGAGATTTTAGCCTTGGCTATGTCGGGTCTTTCTTCTCGTTCTCTGCTATTACTTTCGCTTCCTATTCTGGCTCAAGGCCTTCTGGCTTTTGAAGCGTTAGCCGTCCGACCTTCAAAATGGCTTGAGGATAGTGAACCCAATTTTCGAGCTTTGATAATCCACGAATGTCGGCTTGCCAGTTTTAAGCGAGTCCAATTTCCCCAGAGTCCTCTGCTGGGACATACATTCCTTTTGGCACCACGAATGACGAAGCAGTTATCCTTAAAATTTGGCACTTGAGCTGAGTAACTCAACATGTTACCAAATGAGCTTCCTTTCCGACAAAGTGGGGATTGCTCACCACCTTTCGACTTAAGTCACCTGTTAGCAGCACCTTTATCTTTCTCGATACTCTTATTTGCTGAGGAGTCACAACTGGTAACTAAGCCCAATCTCCGCTGAGTTGAGTGGTAGCCCAATAGTACAGGGTGTTGATACCTGTTCCTTTCCCTTCGACATCAGGAGGCAGATCTGGGAATTCATCTCCGCCTTCTGCGGAGCCTTCTGCGATATAGTAGTCACCTCCGGTAGTCAAGATCTTCCCCCAGAATCTAGCGTTCTTAGCGTTTTTCTTGACGGCCAGTTTCTGAATAAAACAACGACCTACCGAAAGAGATTTGTAGACTCGATAGGCCTCATCTTCTCCAATTCCAACACCGGCTCTCTCAAACACCTTGTTCTCATCCATGATATTCGGAACATAACCGATGGTTGCTGGCTCTTGCGGTTCCTCCTCTGTACCAGTATTGATTTTCTAGGTCTATGGGTTTATCTACTCCGAGGAGGGTTCTGTTGCGCTGCTCGTAATCCTTCAAGTGATTAAAGGATTATTTAACACGGAAGACGATCTCTTCCTCCTTGCTGCCCTTGAGCTCAAACGAGTACTCCTCGAATCGCTGCAGTGCGTTGTTCGGATTGTCGAATAGCAATGTTGCCAGCACTCCCTTGAGGTGGTCATATAGACTCACACCAGTTGCTGGATCCTTGCTATCCTTCAGCACCTTCTGCAGACTCATTGTATTATTATAACTTCCTCTGGAATTCAAATCGTATGAGTCAATACGGCAAGGTCGAGTACTGGGAGGAGCGATACACCAAGTACTGCTTGCAGTGACGTAGGGATCCTGAACCTTTTGATTGGTACCAAAGATTCAATGGCATCAAGGAGCTTCTCCAAGCGAACGTCCAGCCGGACCACCGTATTCTAAACGTTGGAGCTGGCAATTCGCGGCTTAGCGAGGAAATGTTTGATGAGGGCTACCAAAACATCACGAACGTCGACATTTCGCCCACTGTCACAAAGGCCATGGTTGACAAGTACAAGGATAAGGGCCCGAATTTTAAGTACCTGCAGATGGACGTCAAAGCTATGGATTTCCCAGAGAATTCATTCGATGCAGTCGTCGATAAAGGTACTTTGGATTCTGTGCTGTGTGGAGAAGGGTCGACCACCAACGCAAACAAAATGATTTCCGAAGTTTACAGAGTCCTCGGGCCAAAGGGAGTTTACTTCATTGTGTCCTATGGACAAAGCGAATACCGGCTTCCTTACCTAGAGAAGCCGGAGTACGACTGGTCTGTCAAGGTGAGCCAGGTTGCTAAGCCCACGATTGCTTCATCAATCACCATTGCGTCCGACGATAAGGACGCTCCGAACGTGCATTTCATCTACATCTGCACAAAGGGAGCTAAGGTCGAACCCTGATAGCATTCATAGGCAGATTAACGTCACAGTTGGCGAAAGAGGATATTGAAGGTCGGTATCTCCCAACTCGAAAGGTCTCGCTTTTGATCGTAGTATTCACCAGCTCCTGGTGTCTTTTCAAAGGGTTATGCTGGAAACCTTGGAGATTTAGATTTAAATGGACTACTGTTTCGATGTTCTTCTTTGGAAGGCTATTTAGGACTGCAGTAGCCGTTCTCCTCACCCCCAGGTTTAGCAACGAACAGAGTTCTCGACGAGGAGGTGTTAAAAGGCGCCTGCTTTGGCTTAAGATCTTCGTGTTCGTGAAGCTCGGCAATTTTGGACCGATCAATTTCGTAATCGCCTGGTCCAGGGAAATTCGCTATGCTTAATTCGGTGAAGTACGAATATTTTCGAAAAGACAGCGCTTCACTGTAGACTTGTAGGGATGTGACAACTTAGATTTTTACTCTTCCCTTCTCCCTGACTCTACAACTTCCATATTGTAAGTCCCGGGACCAGGAACAAATGTTTCATCCTTTTAGAACCTTTCCACATTGGTGCCGAACCTCCCCTTGAAGCCTTTAACAAGCTCATTAATCAAGTCATTTTCTATTGAGTTACGTGGATGGTACAAACCGAGTTCTGCTCCATACGAAGTTTCAACCGGTTTGAATCTTTCTTCCTTAGCCAGAAACCCAACATTTTTTGGAGGCTTAGTTTGGGGGTTTCGAAGTGGCTTCACGTCGTAGCTGGTGGGTCCGAGTGTATTATCCGTCTTTGTCTCCTTGAGTCTTTCCTGCCTATTAAAAAATACCTATTGGGCTGCTTGCCTCTTTGACCTAAAGTCTTTGGTCACGAAACTTGAGGATTCGTAGTTGTAGGAGCCAGGTCCCGGAGTTGTCTAAATGTACTCCTCCTCCGAAGAGTTTTCAGAGCTATCTGAATCCCGAGGTTGTGTCAGAATTGTACTTGCAGTTGCAAGCTTTCCTCGCTTGAAGGATGGTTCGTAAGTCTTTAGTGTAGAATTTTGCTTGATGTTCAAGCTCACATCTGACAAATAGGCTCCTTTTTGATTGTTATTGACAGCAGCGGCCTGCACAACTTCCTTGCGAGGCTCGAATACTTTTCTTTGGACCTTTGAAAGATGAAAGTTAGTTCCCTTGCTGTCTCGAATCGCACTGTTTCCGCCGATATTTTCTTAATTCTATTTTCCCTGTGGCTCGAGGGATTCATGCACTTTCCCTACGATAAAACTGGTCTCCTTTTTCTCAGCGAACCTTCGCGAATCGCTGGGTATTGAAGCCACGGGGGAATACGACGAGTTCAGATATTAACATAGGCTCCGTTGATTAAGCGTGTTTGACGCGGGTTCTGAATTTTTCTTCTATTTAGCGAAACGGCCTCGAACCCTCTCAACAAGATAATGTCCAGGGCCAGGAAAAGGGTTCTCGCCTACCTTGGGTAATATGTCCCGCACGGTACTCGAAAGGAATATGGATGTTGGTTTTTGCACTGGCGGCCCAGCATTATCGACGGCATTGAGGCAGTGGATGGTATGGTCAACACTCATCCATTTTTAGTTTGCTAACTGGCTGGCTAATTCAGTGGTTTGGTTGGAGATTCGGTCTAGCTGCTTCTCTTTGAGTTATTGTCGGAGAGATTTGAGCCTATATGGGATTCTGGATAGCTGATCATCGGCGAATCCCTTGACCGGTAGGTAGTCCGAGGTATTGGAGAGATCATTGAGTGGAGTTTATGAGCAGGAGGCTCGAAAAACGAAAGACATTGATTGATTATAGAACAATGGAAACGAAAATTAGGAAGTATTTTGCTGAAGGGAAGTTTGCTCTACAAACACCTTCTATACATAGTTTTGAGGTATCATTTGATTTTGACAACCTTTTGATTTACTGCTTCTCTTATCCAGAGTTTGTTGAGCTTGTCTGAGATAAAGCTGCGGATAAGTGCGTCAGGACGCTAGCCGGCTTGTTTGAGAGTCTAGAGGTCGAAGGAGCTGGCACTTCCCCAAGGCCGAGAATGATCATTTAAATTATAGTGACAATTACAGCTGCCTCACGCCTTCAAAGCCGGCCGTGATTTGATACTGCAAGATCGGTAGTTCGCTGTAAATTAGGGAATAGCAGCGGTCGTTTCCACTATAACAGGCCCTCGGTCCCTCTTTTATTGAAATATATAAACCATCAGGAATTATTTGCAATGCTTACGAGACACCAGCGAAACAAGGAGGAGAAAAAGCGTGGATACTTGCGTAAACTCATCGCAAGGAGCTGCCTAGAGCGATTCCGTAACCCAACATCGAACTATAAGCTGACCGAAGTAACCCATCACATAACATAGAGCATATACATCAGCGAGGCTATCCTGAAGGACCCTGACTGCAAGATTAGCTTTTTCGAGGCCCTCTTTGAATACAACCGAATAGTGCGATGTGCGCGCAGCCATTCTATGATCAGATGCTAGCTGGAACAATATGACTGCAACTACGCCTCCCTAGAGTACGTCACAGCTCGGCTTCGCTCATTCGAGGATAAAATTTTCACTGAAGTCGCTGATGGCATCGAAAAAGCCGCAAAGACAAAATCTCATTAATATCCGAAGTAGCTTGCGCGTCTTCTCCCTTCCCCGGACGATATTGTGCGTCACTACGAGAACGATATGTGTGTGATCATGACAAGGGACCTTATACCAGAACTCACTACATTCAACAAGTTCTACCTTTCCAAGAAACTGATCGAATACCTAGGCTACACAGAGGAAGAGCTTATGATTGGAGCGACAAAGTTTGGTTGTATTGGAAACGGAGAGACAACTGACCTGGACTTTATCAGTTTGGACTACATCAACCAGCTTATCATGTACTTGCGCGCACAGATGGTTTTCAAGGAGCAAGAGGGGATGCCTGCCCCCAGACCATTTGAGGAGATGGCAATGCTAAACCAAGTTGAAACCAACTGGCGAACAATCAACAGCACTAAGGTAAAAGTCAACGTAAATTAGGAAATCATAGATTGGAACTGCACCTTCATCTGCCCAAGCCCCAATTGTTTGGTCATTAAATTCAAGTATGCAAACCAGGGAACCGCAACAAGCTCTCAAATTCCCTGCGAGACCTCTCAGAGTCAGATGGAAGTGGAAGCCACCTACAATACAAAGATCTAAGCAGAAGAGCTGAATGTACTGAAGCATCTCGTCTTCATCCCCGAAAATATGCTCCCAGTCAACAAAGACCTCGTTTGCCAGTACCGCACCACAAACTGATCAGACTTTGAATAAGCTACCTTAATTGAAATGGTCGTCGGATTACATTGGGTTTGAAAATGGTAACACACTTAGCCTCATAGCAACCACGCAGTTAATTAGAGTACTCCGGTCTCTGAAGTTATAACCGACAGTTGCCAGTGACGCTCCAAATATCAGGAATAACGTTGAGTGAAGTCAAAGGTTTGCGAGTCGATGAGCAAAATCCGTCAACAAATACTCGTTACATTTCGAAGCACCATTGGGTTCCTAGTTGTTGGAGGGTTGTTGATGAGATTGGCAAATGAGTCGGCGCCACTCAGAAAGGTTATTTAACCAAAAAAACCTTCCTTGACACGCTAAACTTTTGCACTACCAACTCATTCTATTCACACAGGCGGAATTCTTCATAATTGACATTTAAAAAATGAGTTTCTACCTCGGCAGTACCGTCAAAACCACTTAGATCTCACAAACAAGCCAGCGGATCACTCCGACAGAATCGCCCGTATTGCTGAGAAGCTCAGCCAAATCAACATGGCTGGCAACAACTATGGGCCATCATCTCGCCCTCCAAAGACAGAGAATATCGGTATAGTCGGCCCCAATATAGAGTACCGAGTCAAGGAATTCTAACAACGCCTTCATGACTTTCAGCAGTCCCTCGATGACAAACGTATAGCTGCATCGAATCAGTATAGAACTATCGGGAGCTTGTCGGAAGACTTGCCACGAGGGTCGAATAGGAGCGAGGATACCGCAATCGGCAGTACGAGATGAAGATGAATGAAATTCGGGAGCTCGACAACAAGCTCACGGATATCCTAGATACCGAAACCAATGTACTTAGCAAGGGAATGTAGGTACGAAAAGATTCAGAGCAAAGACTGCTAAGAATCGTTGAAGACAAGTCTGCCGTTGTGAAAGGCGAACTTATTAAGGAGTCTCGGTCAAGAGCGACCGCCATCGAGCAACTCAGTCGCAGTTTGGATGTGGACATTCCAAAGCTGCATGACTTGCTTCGCGAAGAAAGTCGAGAGCGCTAGACCATTGATCAAGGTATTCGCAGCAAGACCAACGAATAGATAGCACGCATATCCAACCTAATCGCTGCCGAAAAGAGGAAGCGAGAGGAAAATGAGCAAGGAGTATTGGACATGCTGCAAGAAGTAATGAACAGGATAAAGCTGGATATTGATGAGGAGAAGAAGATGCGAGAGACTACAGAGGGTCGACTCATCACTCTTTTAGAGGAAACTTGCAATAAAATCGACGTAGTTGGCGTATCGAAGACCAGCCGAATCAACGGTGGTGAATCAAATTGATAATGCATGATACGCTTCAACTGCCTTCGGTTACTTCATGCGTTCGACATCAGTTCCGTAAGCGACACGTTCTTCTTTTCGGTGACCATCTGAGCAAATTTTATTCGCTCTGCATCTCCCGTTCCAATCGATCTGATGAAGGGATGGGTCAGTAGCTTGCTCACTGACCATCGCTTGTTCGGGTCCTTTTCGAGGCAGGCTTCTACAAAGCTACACAACTCTGGTGAGAACTTTGCTTTGTTCAGACGGTAAGGATCCTTGGTACTGATGAAATACATGGCCTTGAGTGCTGGCAGTCGTAAATAGGGTGGCTCACCCTCAGCAAGCTCTACTGCAATGACACCGACGGACCAAACATCAACCTTTTCGTTGTAATTTTCCTTTTTGATGAGTTCGGGAGCCATCCAAGCAGGTGTACCTACGACTGACTTACGGTTCTTCTTCTCCTTTGTGAGCTGAATGGCAAAACCAAAGTCCGCAACCTTAACATCGCCCTTCTTGTTGATCAGAATATTGTCGCTTTTCAGATCGCGGTGGATCTGCTTGTGCTCATGGAGTGGCTGGAGTCCTTGAAGAATCTCTCGAAGCACGTATGCAATGACGTTGTTATCGATTTTGCGGATGTATTGATAGATAATTTCGGTGAGGCTGCCACCGTCCATGAACTCAATGAACATGAACAGGCAGTTCTTGTAGTAGTAGCTGCACGTATAATTGATGATGTTCCGATTGGCGCACATCGTCATCACAGCCGTCTCAATCTTAATCTTCTCGATTGTATCGGGGTCCGGCACCTTCATCAACCTTACAGCATAATCTTTGGCAGCGTCGTTACGATTGAACACGTGGTACACCTTGCACATAGCACCTTTACCCAGCTCACCTGCAAACCGATATTCGTCGTTGGGGTTATCTGTCCGGAACTCAATGGACTTCACGAACTGGTTAAACTGTTCGTTGGTAAGTAGCTTATTCTCGGGTTCGACTTCCTCTGCCTCGATACCCTTTATGAGCTTAATCATCTCAGCTGGGTTGTCCTTAATGTCTTCCGGTGTGATGCCTTGCTTTGTGAAGATCTTTTTCCAGTCTTCCGGAAGCCCTTTAATACCGAACTCGCTGTTGAGATCAACTTGGAGATGCATTACGTGCTGGAAATTCATTGGTTTGCTCACGGGAACTGGTTGCGAATTTATGAGCTGCAGGATGGAATCGGGAAGGTCGCTCTCCGGCCGAATTTCCCGATAGAAATGCTTTGTTCGCACCATCTTCCCCTCATCAACCTCAACGGGAAGATCATAGTTCTTTACCCACTCCTCCGGCATCCCCTCAAGCTTGCCGGTTTGCGGATTCAGACGAATACTGACTCCTCCAGTAAAGTTGATGGGCTTGCCGGACTCTAACTTGCAACGGTCCTCATAGCTGATGTTCGGACGGCGCTTTTCAACGCTTTCCCCGTTTCCCATCGGTATTGTATTATGTTATAGGCAGTGAAAAGTGCGATCAAGAAATTCCTTTGATTGGGATCACCGTATATCAGATGGCTATCCATGCATCTTTATCGCACCGCAAACAAATGATTCAAGTGCTATTGAATGGATGTCCTGAATCGACCAATCCACAAAGAAAGAGTTCCGATCCCTCACCAACCTCACCAGCGTAGGAACATTCACATATGAGGAATCATAAGAAAATTAAAGTTATTTTCGATGACTCAGCTCTTCGACGTTTCTTAGATAATCTCCTGGATGAGTGATTATCGCTTCCTCAAACGTTCATAGTGGCTGATCCTGAAGTCTAAGGTAAGCCTGCCTGACTGAATGCTTTTCAGCTACTTTAGGATTTGTTGTACACATGCCATCAACTCCTTCCTTGAGTATCCAACATTCCTCAACAGCTTCCAATAGGCCTTCCATTCACTGCGAGTGATCAAGTTGTTGGAATCGAGATCGATTTCTCTGAAGAGAGTATCGGTAAAGGTTTTGCGGAATGGTCCAGCCCAGTGTTTTAACACTTCATTTCGACTCAGTTCCCCAGCCTTCGCATAGTCAAGCATATCGAAGGTCTTTTAGATTGCCGCCTTGGTTAGAAGTTTTGTACTTCCAAAGAATTCAAACCACCCATCTCACTTTATATATATGAATCATGAGGGTAGCGGACGTCCCGCCTTAATCACCTGTTGAGGCCTCGTCTCCCCAAAGCTATACATGATGTATTGCCAGGCAGGTTGATCGAAGAGAAGGAGATCGGCTTGCTTTCCAGTCTCAATACTCCCCACTCGATCGGACCGTTTTAAAGCGTATGCGGCGTTCAGAGTGCCTGCCACGAGAGACTCCTGTGGAGTCAGCCTGTAGTTGACGCAGGCTAAGTGCATAGTAAGTGGCATTGAGTAGCAGAAAGCATTAGGGCAGAAATCCGTACCAAGAGCCATGATCATGCCTGCACTTCGCATTTTTTGTATTGGAGGAACTGGAAGCTTCTAAATATTCTGGGTGGTGGGGAGCAGCACTCCTGCAATTTGCCTTTCGGCCATTTGTGTAATACTTTCCTCGCTGAGCTGCATTAACCCATCATTACGAATTCGAGGTGGCTCACTGCCCTTGCTCCTACTTCTGCAGCAATGCTACCAGATTCGAGATTACTCAGTTCGTCGCCATGGAAGCTGGGAACCATCCCGACTGATTTTCCAGCTTTTAGAATTCTAGTGGTACTGTCGGCTTCAAAGAATTTTCTTTCGCAGAACACATCAATAAACTCAGGGTTTATCGCTCCTTTTTTCATAAGTTCCTGTGTTAGAGATGCTGTACGTGAATGGCTGGGATTTGGTTGTTGAGGACATCTAAAGTCTGCTCCTCCTCGGTTTTACCCTTCGGAATGGCATGAGCTCCACAGTACGTGGAAACTACCTCGATATTCTCCTTCCAACGGTCTCCAACATTCTTGATTGCCTGCAGCATCTTGATCTCATTCTCGGTGTCGAGTCCATAGCCTGACTTAACTTCGATAGTTGTGGTTCCAAGACGGCTGATTTTATCGAGATATTTTTCGAGGTGTTTCTCAAGTTGTTCAAGTGGAGCCTCTCGAATGCTTTGGGTGGTAAAACGAATACCAAGCCCTTCATTGTAGATATCCACATAGTTCTTCCCATGGAGTTTCATGTCGAACTCCTTTGATCGATCGCCAAGGAAAAGTGCGTGGGTATGTGCATCTACAAACCCAGGCACTACACAGTAGCCGCTGCAATTGATGACGTTATCGAACTGGCAATCCTTGAATTCCTCCTCTATCGTCTCTGCTGGGCCTATTTTGGCAATGAGCCCATCAGCATCGACCACGATAGATGTATTCTGCAGCACATGGATGTCTTCGGTACCTCCTGCCTTGAAGAGCTAATTGGACTGGCTCACGCAAACCACTTGCTTGGCGTTCGTAAGTTTTAGTCGATAGGATTTATCCATTGTAAATAATCATTCAGCTGCGAGATTCAGCGAAGTAGACTCAGGCTGATGAGTGTTTACAATCTCTTCGATTGAACACAAGTGAACAAAGTTTATGGAACTCCTCTGGGTTGACCTTCGCAGTTTTACTTGTGGATTGAGCAAGTTACCAAGCTAAGGAGAGGTACAGGATGGTGTTATCTATCTGATAAGGCCTAATGCCAACGTATAGTTGTTCTAAGGGAATTGGGATAATTATGGGCTGGCGAACTAGTTTTAGCGTTCCATACTTGGACTTAAGGTCTCGTATTGTGAGGTTACAATCTTCGAAGCTGAGCTCAAAGTGAACGGCGGAAATAGTTATCTCTTTGATTGTCCTAACATCGATTCCCAGCCCCTTTCCAACCCTCATTGTACTCTTCTATGAGAAGCTGATGCCGATGAGCTCCTCAACCTCATTCCCCTATAAAGACAGCCTTTCAAGGTAAATAAACGGGACCGATAAGGGTTATCGATGTTCTGGTTTGTCCGTTTCTGCGTTGGAGGCCAGCAACAAGGCTTGTGGTTCGGGCAATAATGCTGTAACAATCTCTGAAACTCGAAAACGAATCCTCCCAAGTCGAAAGATATCGCCTTGAATAAGGGTGCTCCCGAGTTAGCTTACGACTTCCCAAAGATTATTTGTACCCAGCCCATCGTCCACACGAGGTTGATTCATAACAACGAATTATGTTGGGCTCCTCGTCACGTCAAGTGCAAAACCTATCCTATCCGTCTAAGTTACTGCTTACTTACGTGAAACCCTTCGAGTTACTGCACTGTTTGGACAGCTTCTATAGTGTGGGCGTATTGGAGTAGCAAAGCTGAGTGGATGCACAGATACAGCTGCCAGTTAGCTTGTGAGTGCGGTGCTTCTTATAGCGCGATGTCCGATGGTCAAAAACTGGACATGCTTGATGGCACCAGATGTCCGCACGAACCAACCTTGCTTAACACCCTCGGTACAAAGAGCATTCAAGCCCATCATTGTGCTTTCTGAGAATCGATTAGCACTCACAGAGGTTACCCATATGATACATATTAGAGATTATGGGAATCGATACCATCGAATATAATGTCCACATTACCGCTTAGCAAATGAAACGGCCCTGTAGCTGATTTGCTGGCATCGAACCAGCATAACCACCACTAGCAGTTACCCTTACCACCAATAATTCTTATCTCCCGCTTTTGATATAGAAATAAAATGAAAACAACGGACACACGCTCACTTGTCTGATTTTTTCATGCGTCGGTATTTGATCTCCTGAAATTCTACAGTGCCCCGCTGCATCATCGTTGTACACTTGAACTGAGAACGCATCTTTATGCCGTTGCGGGGTGACTTTCCCTCCACCATAGTGAACTCCACCTCCTTATACTCCCCGCTGTACATTACTGAGCGTTCTACTGGCTTCTAAGGAAGGAAGTTCCACAGGCCGCTTAAAATCTGGCATTCACTGTTTTATCTGTCATCCTCCTCCTCTTCTTGTTCAAAGTGGTCGATGCAATAACCGCGGTAGTTGCGTGACGGCAGCAAGTTGGGTTTGTAGGTGCTAACTCGAGAGCTCTGGGACATACTAACATCCTTCAAGGTCTGCCTTGAAGGATTCCGGGTCATCCTAAATTAATTACAATGGAGTGTGAGTTCGATAAAACGACGCCGTACTTGAGCGATTTATTTTATTGATGAAGTTGGGAGAGGTGCCTCGTTCCCAGCAGTACAGCTACTTCGTGGATAAGTCAATCCACTACGACCACCTACGCAACGTCAAGGCTGTGGTAGCAGATAAGCAAAGTCCCAAGACCTACCGCTACGATATAGATAAGGATGGCTTTGCCCGTAACCGCAAGCTTCGCAAGTCGTTGGCACGTACCCGTGACCTCTAAAACGAGCAGATGATGTCACGTATTCTGAACATCCTGCAATCACCAAGAACCGAGGTGGAGGTACAAGGCTACTCGAAGTTTAATGAATGTAAACGGGAGTTCCTGCAGATCAAGAAAGAGGAGATTTAGCGCAAGCGATCAATCGAAATTAGCAACCGCGATCTTGTGGAAAGAATAACGCACACAAAGGCCATGGTGGGCAGCTTGGAAAAGTGGAACGACCATTATGACAAGTTTAGATTGATGGCAAGAAATGCCAGTCGCTTCCGTGACGATAACAGCCGCAAATCCAGACTGGAGATCCATGGACCGTACCTCCCTCGGCATTTAAGTCAGGTGCTGGACGAGGAAGAACTAAAATCAATTAAGAGCAACAAAAAGCTTAGCTTAAAGTATGACCGTCTATTTGTCCTGCCGTAGCTACGCAACAACAAGACGGACTGGCTGCACCAGAAATCACAGACGATCGACTTTGTAGGCGACGATAATACGCACGGTGGGTCACCTCCGCGACAGAGGTAGCACTTCGAAAAGGCACAGCTAGTCCAGTCAGTGGAATCACCCGAATGACAGCTTGGGTGCCTACGGTGTTATAATCGATATTTAAATGAAATTGAAAAGGTTCCTTCTGCGGTACTACCCACCCGGCATCTTGCTTGAGTACGTCAGGAGCAATGGTTAACAGGAAACCAAGTCCATCGATCTGTTGAATCTGTGCGCATAGTACTTCCTGCAGCCACTCAGAACTGACGTTGATGAGCTCGTGGAGGAAATCGTCGCTGAAGAGCCGATCATTACCGAGAGCAAGAAGGGACATCTTAAGGAGCTGATTAGAAGTAACCCCGCTCACTAGCTCAGAGCTTATTCAGAAGATCGAGTCCAAGAAAGAACAGCACTTCGAACTGTTCAAGACCTTGAAGGCGCATGTGCTGCCACTGACGAACTGCGCCTTTAACAAGAACGGTGACAAGTACACCAAATGATAGCGTAGGTTCATCACCGGAAGCTACGATCGTACTTGCAAAGTTTGGGAAACCGAAACAGGCCAGCCACTGCACACTCTAGAGGGGCATAAGAATGCAGTATACTGCATGGTCTTCAACGTTCCATATGGGTACCAGCACTCTTTTACGCAGCGATCGAATTGCCACCGGTTCTTTTGACAAGACTGCCAAAGTTTGGGACACTGATACTGGCAAGTGTCTTCATACCTTCACAGGGCATAAGGCTGAGGTTGTCACGATTAGCTTCGACCCTCATAAAAGTCTGCTGGCAACGGGATCGATGGATCAAACTTGCAAACTTTGGGACCTTGAAAGTGGAAAGGAACACTCAACATTGAAGGGTCATGAAGGTGAAATTGTATCACTGAACTTCAATGCCGATGGTGATAAGATCCTAACCGGTTCGTTCGATCAGAACGCGATCATTTGGGACACTCGTACTGGCCAGCCAATTCATATTCTGCAGGGGCACACCGGAGAAATATCCAGCACACAGTTTGAGTTTGGTGGCGATATCTGCGCAACCGGGTCAATAGATCGTACTTGCAAGCTGTGGGACGTCGGTAGTGGGAAGTGTATGTATACCCTTGTAGGTCACACCAATGAAATTCTCGATATCAACTTCAACTCAATAGGCACGAAGATTGCTACTGCTAGCGTCGACAGCACCGTTCGGATTTACAATGTAGCCAATGGGCAATGCTCAGTTGTCTTGAAGGATCACGAAGGAGAAGTCTCCAAGGTTATATTCAACCCACAAGGCACCAAGGTGTTCACGGGTGGATCAGACCACATCGGCCGGTTGTGGGATGTCGAATCAGGCAAGCTTCTCCAAAAGCTGTAAGGACACGAAGACTAAATCTTCTCATGCAGCTTCAACTACGAGGGTGACACCATCATCACCGGCTCCAAGGACAATACTTGCAAGCTGTGGAAGGATGTCAATGCTGAAAAGAAGAATTGATGCTCATAGAACAACTCGAAGTCATTAAGGTTTTGTTTTTTTCTTTGAACGTTCCACATCGTTGAGGGCTGGGAACTTCGGCATAAGTTACTCTGGGCAAGGTAAGGGAGCCTCGCCAAACCAGGGATGTTTCAGAGCCTTATCGACAGTTATGCGGCGACTGGGGTTAGCAAATAGAAGCTGCGACATTAAGTTGATTCCTTGGTCGCTGTACCCGTTCTCTCCCTTGGGCACTAAGTCTCGCAGTTTGTTTCCAATGAAGCGCTTTCCTGCCATGTAATAGGCCTTTTTATGCTGTTTAAACTCCGGCCAAGACTCTTCTGTAGGGCTTCCAACTGCCTTGAAGATTATTTACATTTGGTCGACCTCCGTGCTACCCTTGAAGATCTGTGTCTTGAGCATGATTTCAGCCATAATACAGCCAATCGACCACATATCCACTTCCAGACTATACCTTTCAGCACCCAACAGCAGCTCTGGAGGGCGGTACCACATGGTAATAACTTCCTGAGTAAGAGGAGCTTCCTTCGAAGCCAGCTTCCGCGCAAGCCCGAAATCACAAATTTTGAGTCTGCCGTCATTCGAGTACAGGAGATTCGAGGATTTGAAATCCCGATGCACAATGTTGCGGGAGTGCAGGTAGGCAGTGCCTGACAATAGATCCCTCATGAGTTTCTTTGCTTGTGCTTCTGTAAAGCTCACGTGGCTCAGCAGATCCTTCAATTAGTGCTCGACGTACTCCATAATGATGAACACCTTGCTGCGATCGGTGGAGCTTGCTACCCGGGTGATCTTCGAAATGTTCGGGTGTGACAGGCTGCGTAGGATGGAGATCTCTCTCAGGGATGTTATCGAAAAGTCCTGCCCTTCTTACATCTTCAGCTTTTTGATTGCGCAGATCTTGCCGGTCGGCAGCTCAAGTGCTCGGTAGACTGTACCGTAGGTGCCCTAATGAATTCTATTGAGGTTCCGGTAGTTCTCTATAAGTTCACATCCCTCAATCAAGCAGCACTTCTTAAGCTTCAAATTCGGGTTTGGTTGTGGCTGCTGTTCGATTTCCATGACCGTATCCGTCCTCTATAGGGGTTGCTCTGCTGGGATAACGGTCGCTGGCTATGGCTCCGGCTACATCTTCTCGTTTATATTAAACAACGAATTACGATCAATTTGGTCTGCGGTTGGCTGTGTACCTCCAGTAGATGTTATATATGCGGATGTCGGTGTTAGTGACCACCGCAAAGCTGTTGGGGTACTCCGTCCAGAACAGTCTGTTGATATCCTCGGTGAGTTCGAGTCGCCACTTTGATTCCTTGCGCATGGTATCGAACACCACGATTTCTGAATTGTTGACCAGCAGCAAGGCACAACCCTCGCTATCGAACTTGGGGTGTTTTTCCTCTTCTAGCGTAAACTTGGGAAGATCCACGTAGAGCACCTTATCGTCTTTGAGATATCTCTTGAACTACAGTTAAATAAGCACTTACATGGAAGTAGTTGAAGCAGATCTTGGCTGGCACGTTCCACCACCTAACAGTGCCATCATAGGAATAACTCGCAAAGATACCGTCGTCGATGACAGTAAGCCGATAGACTGGCATCACGTGACCAATGAACATCCACAGCTGCTTCAGACCTTCATCGTTGACCTCGTACAGTCGAATCCGGTTATCTGTACCAGTCAGCAACAGTTTATTGCCCACTATTTCTCCAAGGACCACGGGAATACCATACCTCCTGATCTTCTCCTTGTTCCAGTACAGGATCGTCTATTGCTCGTCTCCAGTTATCAGGATGTTATGCAAAATTGCACCGAACACTATCGGATGTTTATGGTAACTGTTGTGCATCACCACCACCGACATTGGTTCGCGCTAGAGCAAGACGCAGCTGGTACCGCTACTAATGAAGATCGTCGAGGTGTCCAAGCTGATGTAGCTAATCGGACTGCCGAAGGGCCGAAGCGTACTAGCCACTGTATTCGGCGGCGTAATGATCCTGACAGTGCCGACTGAATCTCCCATGGCAAAGCTGCCCATGAGGTAGTTGCTAATCGCCGTGATATTGTCTTCCTTGTGGGATGTGAAGATGTACTCCTCAGAATGTGCATTGATTTTGGAGCTCTTCTGCTCTTCCTGCTTGTTGAGATTGAGGTACCTGAACACAACCTTGAGATCATTCTTATCCTGGAAGAATACTTCGCTCTTGATGGTCTCTGCGATGCTGTACATTCCGTCCAAGCTCACCTTCTTCTCATGCTCGTTGATTCGGAATTCGTTCAGATGCTTGATGAGCACTCTGCCGTACTTGATGTAGTTGATATCCTAGCTGGTCTCATCCTTGTCGTCTGCAAACGATAGCTAGTTGGGGACGCATGCTCCCTCGAAATTACGCAGGAAGTCGTCGAATTCGATGTTGCGAAGCATGAGTGTTCCATTCTGTGTGAGGCTCTGCAGGTATTTGTTGTCTTCGCTCACCCCCGTCCAGGAGTATGGGGTCTGCGACTTGTAGGATTTCAGAATCAATCCGTTGGAATAGTTCCATAGCCTGATGGTGTGCTTACTGTAGTGAATGATGATCTTCTTGTTTGTTAGTGTGTGGAAATTCTATATCTGGGGTGCCTCGTCAATTTCAATGAAGCGTATTAGTACTTTGTCCTTGAGGTTCCAAATTTCGAACTTTTCTAGGGTCAGCACAATCATAACGTGGGTGTTCAGACTACTCTCAATGGTGCGATAGGTGGATACGATTGCGCTGCAGCGCACCGTGAAGAGAGGCTTGGCCGATTCAATACGGTGAAAGATAATTGATTTTTCGCAGCTAAATCCAACACAGCTATTGCGATCGTAGAAACGCAGGTTGTTCACAAGGAACCGCTGGCCAACATTGATGACTTTGCAGACATCGCGGCTCACTAGGTTGATCAGCTTGATGTTGAATTCGTTGCTGCCCAGTGCTATTACCTCGCTGCGCATATCGAATTCAGCAGCCAAAATGGTGCTTCCGTAGTCCTTCATTTAGTAGTGCACCAGCACATCCGTGAGGATGTCGATCTTGAAGATGCACAGGTAGACATTTTCGGTCAGCGCCAGATAGGTAAATGAGTTGTCCATCACAAGGAGGGAAGTGCGGCTATCGAGCTCAACGGGATCCTTTGGAGCACGGATTTGGGTGTAGTTGAACGGTCTGAGCTCCTCCATGAGGTTCCATACGTAGATTGTGTTGGTGCCACGCAGCCTTCCGATGAAGTGTTTATTGCTGTTGATGATGAACACTGCTTCGAACTTGAAGTCGTTGAGTGCAAATCGTTTTTGGTAGATATAGTCTTTGGGCTTTTTGCACTTGGAAAGCTGCTCGATGATGTTCGTCATGAGCTAAATTTCCTTGCCGCGACTGAGCTTGGGGTTAAAGTTGAAAGTTTTGAAGGGTTACTTGAGCAGTGGGAGACTCACTAGGTTGGAAACCATCAAGTAGAAATTTCGTTTGCGACTTTCCGGCAGCAGATACAGATTCTTGTTAACCTGAATGTCATCGATGGTGCGTCTCATTCGCAGAAAGTGCGCAAGATTATAGTGGGCCACCAAATTCCTGGGGTACTATTTGATACTCTGCTTCCAGTTAGCCTCACACTCCAGCACATTTCCGGCAAGGTATAGTCCCACAGACTTGTTGTTCAGCAAATCTGATATATACTTCTTCTCGTCGAAGAACTTCATCCACAGCAGGTCCTCGGGATTACGGAACTCGCTCTAGTACAGGTCTAGCAACTCCTCGATGAATGTCTCGATATCATGGCGTTCCTCTGGCTTCTCTTTCAGGAAATCATCTGCCTTTTCAATCAGAAACGACTTCACTTCAGGGAGGCAGTTGTCCAAATTGGAGATGCCAGTGCGATCCGCCATATCTCCTCTTGCCCAAAAGCGGCCATAGATGAGCTCCAAGATTATCAGCCCGAATTGGTACAGGTCGCTGAGAATGCTGATTCCTGGCATAAGCTTGAGTTCATTGAGATACGACTGTATGTCTTGACCCCCGCGTGCTTTGAGAGTATCGTAGATGTTGCCTTGCTCTGGTGACCAATACTCAGGCGACGCACCGATAAAGTATTTCTTTTCAAGAGGACTCGCCACACCGTTGAAGTTGTACATATTACCAATCTTGACGCACTTCTCTTGCTCTAAGAAGATGTTATCGGGGGCCAGCTCGCAGTGGATGAATTACTTCCCGTGCAGGTAGTGCACTCCGACTGCAATCTGAAGCAGAACGTTCAGAATCCGCTTGGAATTAATTATGCGGTTTTTGTCGCGAAAGAAGTTTGCTTCTATAAGATCTCGTAGTGTGACACCCTGCACCTTTTCGACGAAGATACCCAGCCTTCCCATGCTGTTCTACAACTTGAAAGCCTGCAGGATGTTCACGTGGTAACCCACCTCAACCCATTTTTGAATGCGATTCTGGCACTCTACGTTGGTTAATCCAAGTACCCTTCTCCTCCTCGGGTCGGCTGATCTTGCTGTAGATCAAAGGCACGATGATTGTGTATTCGTCCTTGAGCACTGGGTTATTTGATTAGTAGATGCGCAGTATCGGGGTGCGTTTGATTTGCGTGAATTCCCTTTCTGCTGCCTTGATAAGCCAGTTGCTACCTGCTTGGGGTTCAGTGTCGTTGCCGTCGCATTTTTCTTTTTGGAGGCACTGGAATATACTGTTCCTTCATACTCCTCCTCATAGCTAAACTGTGTTGCAATCTCTGGGATCACTTCCAACTTATCGTCGTCCACTAGTGGTTGCTGCTTGAACTACATGTTCTTCGGGAAGAGCTTGAAGATGTTCATCGTTGCTGCGTAACATGCATTATTACGGCGCGTCTTCTCATCATAGAACGCTGTGGCTGATCGTGCGGATCCCACGAGTTCCTTGACAGTTCCCCATGATGGAAAGCCACACACATAGACTCCGTCTGCCCCCACATATACTACTTAACCTGCTACGTACCATTGGAGACGTTGTACTTATCGTGTTCTTGCCTTTGGGTCATTGACTGAGCAAAGTTATAATCCACACAGCAAATAATTCGACTGAACAATCAATTTTCTGGGACGACGCAGTTGCCATTCTTGAGAAGCACGTAGCCCTTGTAGCAGGAAGTGCATGTTCCAGTCGAGTCGAAGGTATTGCAGAAGTCAGAAATTTGTTCACAAACGCCCTTGGCGTTGAGGATGTATCTAAAACTGCATTCTTGGCACTTTCCGCCCTTGTCAGCTTTTCGACAGTTGGCATCACCAGACAATGCTGAACCACTCCCAGCCTCGCTCTTGTCGACGAGACAGTTGCCACCGTTTAAGATGTATCCACCATAGCAGCTTGTACAAGCTCCTGTAGCATTGTTGAAGGTGTTGCACTGAGGGTTTACCTCGACACACTTCTTCTGAGCATTGAAGACGGATCTCCAAACGCAAGCCTTACAAGCACCTGCGCTGTCGAAGACCTGACAAAGTGTGTCAGAGGGTGAACCGGCGCGCTGGAAGTTCTTGAAACTAAGCATCTTCAATTCTGTGCTGGAGATGAAGACAACGGTGGCTTCATACTTCATGCCAGCTGGACCCTGATAAAAGACACGATAGTAAGCTCCATCGGGAGTGTTGGCACGTGTCGCCTTCGTGATGATTCCTCCTTTGAGTTCATGTGGGTACTGCTGTCTTGCGTAAGCATCTGCCTGCTGAACCTGCTGATCTGAACTGAAAGCTCTGATCGTGGTAAATAGTGCGGTTTGTTTGCTCGCAGGATTATCCTCCTGGATGGGTGCGACATCGATTCGTTGAAGTTGGCTAATTGGAGCCTAGTCAATAATTTTTGGACTTTCCACAATCGGAGGAGGGGTTGCGACGGTAGTGACTTATTGTGGTTCAGTTGAGGCTGAAGGAGTGGCCTGTTGAAGTGGCTTCAGAATGGAATCAGGGAACTTAAAAGTATCAGTCCATGATACAAACTTTGGAGCTGCGGGGGGTGCAGGTGCAGTGGTATCTGCTGATGAAGAATCTGCTTATGCTTTCGGAGGAGCGTTCACACGGATGGGCTCGGCTGTGTAAGTAATTCCAGTTTCTGGGTCTGTTGATTGGCGGGAGATAATAACTTCTGATCCTCCGGTTTGCTTGAAAGAAACAATCTAAATGGCCTTCTCCCAGCTGCGCAAATTGACAACTCCCTCGAATGTCTTGTCGCCAACCGAGTAAGTGATCTTGACGTTAATTCCAGCGACGACTTGGGTTTGGACCCTGGTGATTTCAGCACCGTTGAGAATTGGATAGGTTGAGCGTAGCAGTTTGTCGGCATTCTTAATATCTGCCCGGTCGGAATCGTTGCTGGAGACATCAGAATAGCCACCAACAATTGGAACTTTAACACTTGTTGTAGTTGTCTATGTTGCGTCAGCAGCATGATTGCCAGAATCACTGGCTGTCGAATCTGCTGCGTCGGCTCCCTGATCAATTTGATCTTGGCTTTCGACATTGAGGGCAGCAGTAGTTGGAGGTAAATATGCATCCTCATTTGGAGGAAGTCTTGGTGTTGGCTCGATATCGGAAATTTTTTCTGCAACAGTCCTAAAGCTTGTGATTTTGAGTGTTTTTGTCCAGGACTGATGATACGCGATCACCTCATAAATGTTTGTAGCTGTACCATAGTTGACGCGATAGTTGAAGCCACTCACGACTTGCGAAAATACACTCAGAATCTTTGCATCAGCGAGTTCGGGGTACGACTGTCTCGCTAAGGCATCTATTCTCTGAACAATAGGGCTATTCTCGAAATCAGTAAGGGGGTTGTAGCCTCCAACCTTTATGGGCTCACGACTGACAGCGCCATCTTCCGTGGCAGGAACATCGGGGATATTATCGATGACGACAGATGGCTCGGC
>ERZ724508.104-NODE-104-length-58046-cov-7.246866_pt1 | contig 58046 bp, 91 predicted proteins | sample MGYA00376041_ERZ724508 | MGnify/ENA primary metagenome ERZ724508 (study PRJEB28724, sample SAMN07190887) | wastewater metagenome | isolation source: effluent of sewage treatment plant in Hong Hong | place: USA: Christiansburg, Virginia | collected 2016-03-01 ...
CGAGTTGCGTATCTTCTCAGATAGATGATTGTGAGCGCTCCGATTGAGGGACTTTGAGTTGTGAGGATTCGAAGGCATGTATTTCCAATTCGCCCAGAGGGTTCATTGCATAATAAATATGAAATGGGGTCAATGCAAATCAGCTAAACTCAGACTAGCTTCAAACTTCAGCATTCCTTACAGTGTTCTCCGGGGCATTATCGACATACATTGCAATCAGTTTGTCAATGCAGCCGCGGAACGGAGCTACCAAGTGGGCTACCATACCAAAGCCAGAAACGTATGGTATTAATGGTTTCGATAGGACGAACAACACGAATGGTACGGACTGAAATGGAAGTCACAGTGAATATTTCCCCAACGTGTTCAATGGCTCCTTGGAGGACTCGATGCCAAGGCAGGTCTTGAGTTTTGTCACAAACCATGCAATATGCCTCTTCATAACGTTGAATCACTTGAGTTGTCCTCCACATGAGCTCACGATGGCTATTTAGCTGCTTCAGATATTCCAACTCTCTCTGAGTAGTTCTCGTTTATCTTGGCTCTTTCGAGGCATTGATGAAAGGCCTCCCAGGATTTGGTTGACGTAACGGTCAACTCATACGGTTTCTCCCTCTCTCAATCAATATGGAATGGCTTGTTACTGTTCAGTCAACTTTCGGAACCATTGTCTTCACAACGACTCTACCGTTAAATCTTCATCGAATATATCGCGATAAAGTTGAATACGATACTGCCTATGTATATGGAGGGAAGGTTCTAACAACGAAGTGGAGACTGAACAGTCTTTGACTCACTTCGAGTCAGCCTACTGGAAAAAGTAATAGTTTTGTTACGCAGTAGTCAGTCATTCGCAATCGCAGTCTTCTAGCTCGATCTGGGTGTCTGGCTCAGTGGAGTCCTCCTCTTCCATTACAGGAAACACGGACAACGAGAATCCCTCAACTGCTTCAGAGTTACGACGAGTCTTGTTGCCACAGGATTTTGTCTTACCGCTTTGAGGACTGTGAGGCTCCAAGGGTATCTCTTCCTCCATAACTGGGAGCACATGAATGGAGAAACTTTCAGCTGCATCTGAGTTGCGCCTCGTTTTTCCACCACATGATTTACTCTTAAAATTCGGCGGACTCAAATTTTCTTCAGTCTCAGCAAGCAGTCCTGATATCAAGGGGTGCTGTAGTAGTTCCTGAGAAGTCGGCCTCTTGAGGGAGTTCTTCTCCAAGCACTTTTAGATGAAGTCTTTCGCGGGAAGGGGCACCCATTCAGGGATAAGGAGACTAGCATGCTTGATCCGATTGATAGTTTCCATTTCGTAGCGATCGTGGAAGGGCAGCTGGCCACCGGTCATCAGCTCATAGGTTACGACTCCCAATGCCCACACATCTACCAGCTAATTGTATCCGCTGGCAAACATTTCTGGTGCTTTGTAGAATAAAGAGCCAGTATTTGACCACATTTCGAATCTTTCAGTTCGCGTCCTATGCACTTTGGCTATCTCGAAGTCGATCAATTTGAGATCTCCAGTGGTCCGGTCGTAGAGGATGTTCTGTGGTTTGATGTCTCGATGGCAGACACCGTTCCTGTGTAGATATTCGATGGCTAGTAGCAGCTTGGATACTACCCGAGCAGATTCTTGAGGGGTGAGGGGTTCGTCAGTGATGACCTTAGCGAGTGTGGGATAGCTACAGTACTCAAGCACCATTTGGCAGCTCATGGTCTTCTCATCAACGTAAAGCGAGTAGCCTTCGATGATGTTAGGGTGGTTGAGTTCCGTCAAGATGCGATACTGGACCTTAAGCATTTCAATGAGTTCACTATCGCAGTGCCCAAACTTCTTCACTGCGTAGTTGATACCGCTGAGCCGATCTGTGCACCTCATCACCACCGATTGAGCGCCCTCTCCCAACTTCTCTTGAACCACGAATCTGTCGAAGAAGTTATCGGCAATGTAGATATCCTTGACCTGAATGCCATTTTTGAATAGCTCCAAGTTCTCACTGTGTTTCCGATGCCGACTGGTACGTTTGGCATGTCGTGCAGGTTCCCCACCGTTTGGTTCGCTGGAAATTAGCGTCATGGGCTGCACGTTAGGCGTCACCAAACAGACCTTCAAACTCCCACGGATTCGACTACGGTTGCTTTGAACTTCCTCCCTGCTGAGCATGACTATTAATAATGCATTATCTTCAATTTCGAAGGCACGGCTGTAATATGAGAATAGTCAGTTGTCTCTCGCTCCGCACACTTTCTAGTCGGAATGCAGCGGATGGTACCATACCTTAAAAACCGATTATTAGTCGGGAAGCGGTTTCCGATTTTAAAAGACCAGCCAAAATCGGGAACTTCATTCCTCGCCTGTCTCCGAGTACCAACGAATGTTCAACTTAACGATCATACAAGCGACAATCAACTGATCAGGCGGATTAGCTACTGGTGCATCCTCTCCTTGCTGGAAAAGTGGGTTACCACGATTCTATGTTAGCAACCAGAGTTACTTCTGTTCGGGGAGCAGTTGCAGGGTCTCGGTCTGGCCGGCGCGTGTAAACACTTTCAGATTCAGGAAGTCTAACTCGCAACCGAGGATTTTTGCAAACCTCACAAGTCTGTCCTGCGGAAGTTCAGCCAGCACGGACAGCAACCAATTGATATTTACGAAGTCCCTGAGATTTTGGAAGCTACAATCCCTTCCGATGAACAGCTCAGGATAGCTCACCCCGAATTTTTTTAGATGTTGCAACTTCAGTGACCTTTCTAGCTCAGGATTGTCCCTACATCAAATGGTGTATCGTACTGGCGATAGATGATACGCATCACTGTTGAAACAGGCGTGTTCGTTAGAAACTCTTTTGGAAGGACTCTGTAAAGACCTACCTGGAACCGATCGAGTTGCAGTTGGGTGAAGCCGAACAAAAGTTTGCAGCAGATCAGGTCACAATACTCCTCACGGTTGAGGTTGTTAACCTTCTTGGAGGTGCCTTTATCAATCAGCTCTAACCGTTACTTTTTACCTGGTTCACGAGCCGAGTCGAATTCGTAGCTGAAGGTTAAGTTCAGGGTTTTACACTAAATAATGGAGGTGAGGTACATCGGTTTCAGTTAGCACTGCCTTGAGAGTCTACCAACTCTTAAAATCGACGTCAACGAGATCGTCAAAGTCGACCATTGAGCTTCGCACCAGGCTGATAAGAGAGTTGTGTAACGGTATGTCGACACGCAAGCCACGGTATATACATGCAGCCAGTAAGCTTCCAAGGATCTGCACGAGGTCCAGAGAGTCCTCTGAAAATTTGTAACGGTTGAACACAAGATACTTTCCAGCCTTTACAAGGATTTGACGAGTCGAGAGGACACCAACCAGTTGCTGAGTCAGCGTGTCGAGAGTGGTCTTTCTGCCGTCTAGTTCTACTTCTAAACCGGGGTGAAGGAGGCTGGAAGATAGTAGTGAGAGCTGGCCTTTCAAGTCCTCGAAGAGGCTGGCACTCCGAACTACCAGCTTTGACGGTTTGGATTCAGGATGTTCAACACCTCTCCTGATGTTGTCGAGAAGCTCCAACCGACGAGATTCGTTGTTGATCCTATTTTCAGTGTAGAATGCTGGATTGATCCGAAGGTGCTGTAATGCCCATTCCTTGCCAATCTCAGAACTCAAGAATTCCTTGCCGTTGACTAGTGCCAACTGAAGCACATCATCGAACTCAAACTCACACTTCTGTGCGGATGTACTCATGTTAAAGCCGAACCTCCTAGTAGTTGGGTAGGTCAGGCTTTCGGTCAGGTATCGGTCATCAGCTAGGCTGTAGCTTTGGTACTTAGTTGTAACGAGTGAGCTGTGCTCAAACTGGAGCAGCTCGTACTGGAGCATCGTCAGAATTGAGAATATCTCGATGCGGCTGATCTCAGTAACGATTGTCTCCTTGGCGAGGCCTCCAGAGCTGAGGATATCATACAACAGGCTGATGGTCTGCCCATTCTGGATAGATAGGTCGCGTAGTTTGCTAGCCATGTACATTGTCTTCACACGGTTGACAGTATTGACCCTTAGTTTATCGACTTCGTGGAGGTAGGCTTCGAGTACCTTATCAGCCTCAACAGCTGGCTCCTTCGGATTAGATTTGAAGATATTAACAAGTTTGTCCACGACAATGGCCTATTCCTCCCTTCTCTTAAACACATAGCCTTCCTTCTCCACCTTCACGAAAAACTTTAAATTTTCCTTGAAGATCCGTAAAGGTGTGAGGTACTCCTGATCATTGTACTCTTTGGACAGCTTGAGGAATTCGTTGTAGGAGCGGGTCTTGCTGGCTAGGTTCAGTGCTTTAAAGCCCTCCTGAATATCCTCGGTGTAGAGCCGAAGATTCTCGAAGTTAGCGTAGAACAAGATGGAGGCATAGTGCAGATTCTAAAAATCAATGCACTTGAGCATGAGATTGAGCAGTTGCTTGTCCACTGGGATCTTGTAGGTGAGAGCAGTATTCGATTCGGGTCGTCTCTCGAAAAACTACTTGAGGAAGTTGGAGAATTCCTTAAAGTCCGAGAACTATTTATCCACATACTTGTTGAGGGTATACTTGAGGAACAGGCATAGCAGAGATTACTTGCTGGGGAGTTTGCTGTCCTTCAGCCAGATATCGGCAAGCTTTAAACGGTGTTTAGCAAGGTCGTCGTAACTGCACACCCACAGGTTGGAGTAACCGAAGTGGCTGAATATGTGCAATATCTTGTTAATCAGTGCGAATTGCTTTTGCTTATCCTCGCCGATGGACTGAAGATACTTGGCTAGAGGGGACTCTCCCTTGAACTGCCAGGAATCCCTGAGGAGTACGATGGATAGCAGATCGATGATCTTAGCGAAGCTGGTGGGGTTACGCATAAATTCGAGAGGCCTATCCGAAGCGAGCAATGATAGCACAGCTTCCTCCACAAGCTATTCCTTGATGGGTGGGAAAGCGACATCTTTCAGATAAAATAGTGCAATGTTTTGAACTTCGTAGGCCCTAACAGAAGCGTCCTCACCATTCGGAAACACATTGTCGTTCGTAAATTTAAACAAGAAGCTGCTCTTATCAGATACCTTCCTGACGTTGGCCTCCCCCAGTTGAAAGAGCATGTTATACTTTCCTCCACGTAAGTCCAGTTCCTTCGATGGCTCTCCCGTTACCTGTTGCTGCTGCTTCACAGGACTATGCTTCTCGCTCGAAGAGAGGTGCTTGCGAACCTCGCTAAATGGCACGCTTGGTTTCTTTAAGATTGCCGAATTCGTAGTCTTGTCAAGCGTACTACTTTCAATTTCGAAATCAAAGTTCACTCCGAAAGTGAGGGTGGTTTGGTTGGCTAGTTTGTCCACTTTTCCAAAGCTTATTTGCCCAAGATCCTTCGGGTCGAAGTTTCGGATGGGTTCCAACCTATGAATGTGGTACTGCTTGGATATACCGTTTCGCAATTCCTGCTCTTTACCCTTGAAGTAGAGTACCACGAGTCTTCTGTAGATGTGACTCAAGTGAAACATGTTGCTGAGACTGCCGGTGGATGATATCAGCTCCTTGCTGACCTCGACAAGATTGCGAACCAGATCCATGTGCCCCTTGGTAAGCTTGCGCTGAATTTCGATGGTGGAAACTAGGATATCCAAGGAGGATGTCAGTGAATCACCGATATGTTTTTTGCTTCTCAGATGGTTGACCAACTTAATGGATGCTTCGAGCACGGCAGTAGCAATCTCCTGTCTGACGTAATCATGGCCGTTAATGTATTTGATTTCTTTCCGGTGCAATACCTGTTGGAGGAGATCACGACAGGCATGCAAGTCCATCACATTGCAGAACGTCAGGAATTCTGCGAAGGTTGCGGAATCAGGCAACACCGCAGCCACATCGCTGCTCTTCTTGCTGAGTTCGGCTTTGAGGTCTCTGAGATTAACCTTGAGGCTGAGCAGGTAGGGCACCACCACAGGATATTCCTTACAGCTTTTGGCCAGCATATTCACAATAAAGTTGGAACGGCTGTGGAACACCTAAGCTGTTTGTGCCTCCTGTACGTGTCTTACCACTTCGTTGAGCAGTTCCAGCACTGTTATCTGCAATACTCGCTTGGTGTTCGCCGTGAGACTTAAGTATACTTCGTCGATGCGGCTGTCCAAGTTCAACGGGTTCGTTGTCTGGTCTTGGTTGCTCAGCTTGAATATGCCGATATCCTTAGCAACGAGCTCATCGTTGACTATCTCGAAGTTCTACTTGATAAACTTCGCTTCGTCTTCTGTAAGCACTTCGTTAGCAGCAGCATCCAAAGCCATTTCGTGGAATCGTTGTTTGGTCACCTTTTGGTTGATGACATGCAGCTCTGCCAGCAGCGTATAAATTAGTTCATCAACAGGATCAAAGGTACTGGAGCGCAGGTTGGCTGCGAGCCCAATATAATCCTTGATTGTCATATTGCCACGGTCCTTATTTAACTCAGCAAGGACAGCAGTACAGAATGTTTGGTGCTTCAGCGGGTCAACCAGGATCGTTGATGCGTGGCTGAGTATCCTGTAGTATTTGATTTGCTAGAATGGCGATAGCCCATCCTTGAGCTGCTTGACCCTCTGAAAGAGCTTGAATACGTTGGTAATGAAGGTCTCTACACCAGGTTTGCCGTGCAGTTCCTTAGCGTTGTCCATCACAATTCCGAGCAAATCGAAGAAGTAGCGCGGGTTGAGCTTGCTTTCGAAGAGCTGATCGTATTCTTTGGTGTAGGCTTCCCCGAGGTACATGAAGTTGTTGATTTCCTTCAGGGCCTCTGCAAGCTTGGTGACCTCGACAATATTGAACTGGCTAGCGATGTACTTGTGCTTGTTGGTGAGGCTCGCAGTCGAATTCAGCTGTTTGAGTCGACTCTCAACAAATTCGAAGTAGCTTGCTGGCATGCCGCCCATGATTTCATGCAGCTCCTGTACCTTAGTCAAGGGAAGGGTCGTATAGTCGAGACCAAATAGACATCGACGCTGCACGGCTTCCAAACGCTCACGAACCTTTTCAAAAGGCAGTGTTCGCAGTGTCGATACAAGCTATGGTTGTGCCTTCACCACCTCCAAGTAATGGTTGTGAATCTCACGCAAGCTCTGCACGTCTTTGTCTGGTTGGAATTTGAGGAAGCCTTCGAGAATCGATGGATGTCTTTCCGACTGAAGAAGTAACAACTCCACGACCTGCACAAACTCTTCGAAGAGCAGTACTTCTGCCCTTAAGAATCGCAACGCACCAGCAATCATTGTGTTGACATGTGGTACCCACTCATCGCCTAGTAGCACCGACTGCAACCGATCCCTGAGCCCGTGATGATGCTTGAGAAAGAACTGCACAAACGGGTTGTAGTTGTTACTACGATGGCACCTATCAGCAACTATGTTGATGTCCAGGAACACTGGCAGGAACTTAGCTGCCAAGGGTACAGAGAAGTAGAAGAAGAAGTAGTCGTAGGTGGGTTCGATGTTGTAGATCTCGAAGTTGAGCGTTGACACTTCCTTGATTCCCCTCACGAACGACTGCTGGACAAAGAGCGGAACCAACTCCTTCTCAATAGTATTGAACATCTCCGTTACTGCGAGACGAGACTCAAAGGTCTTTCGTAACAACTGTGCACCCTTCCGTAGGTAGCTGTACAGGGTAAATATCTTGAATTCAATCGAATGTAGCACACTGTAGAGCAGCAGCGCTTGCTCGCTCCGAAATAGCTTGCGGTCGAGCTCGGCAAGGTTCACATCCAGCCCCTTTTCCAAAAGGGTTCGGTACTACTGGATACGCACCACCAACCTGCCATACACTTCCTTCAGTGCATCCAGCGGCTCAATTTCAATGTCGAAGCCGTTCAAGCTCAGATCGAACAGCTCGAACTTACTGGTCTTGAATAGCGCGAACAGAGGATTCTCAAGGATGCGGAAGAACGTGCTACGGAGGTTGGGCGTTGCCGACTGTTACTACTTGATCAGGAAGGTGTGTAGCTCGGTCATGAGCTCCTTAAACTTCAGCTCGGTGCTTCCCACGTGATCATAGTACAGTTTGGTCAGGTCAATCTGGAAGGAGGGTTGTGCGAACTGCTAACGCAGCTGTTTCAGCTTCTGCTCCAACTATATCTCAAACATGCCCAGACTGAGCTCGAGCTGCTCGACGTCGAGCCCCTGCTCTTCAACTTGCTCTGCTGTAGTGGTGGTCATTTAAATCTTTATACACTATCACGAGGATGCCGGCGTTTTAGGGCGAGTTAACCACCAGCGCAGCTCTTCGTTGCACAGGAAGGCAGCAACCAGTGGACTCATTAACAGGTAAGGTCGGAACCGGATTTTTCGAGCGAGGGCAGTGTGCAATAGCCCGAACAGCACCACAAACATCCCGGTGTAGCGCACAACGATCGGGAGTTTGAAGGATAGTCGGCGTAGCAAGCGATCCTCCTCAGACTCGCCATCTCGCTTCTTCCGATACAGAAAGCTCCAATACATTCGGATAATATAAATCGGGAGCTGCTAATTCAGGTGGATATCTCTGGTGACTCCTGCGATCATCTAAAATCAAGTGGCAACAGTTAAGTTGATATGAATCACCTGCAGCTCACTCTGACGAAGCCAGCTGTGACAGTCTTGCACAGGGAATGAGCAGAAGCAGTTCCGGGTAGTGCTCTAGCAGTAAAGAGCGATCCAGCCGCCAGGGCTGTCTTTCCTTCGTCTCATGCTTGAAGTTGCAGCGATGGCCGTACTTGCAGTAGCCCTCCGTGAAGTAGCTCTTGCACTTCTTTGTGCGGAAGGTGGCGTAGTTCTGGGTGGCCTCAAGTAGTTCTTCCACACCGTGAGCAAACCTGCAGTTCAGCTCATACGGGCAGCACTTGTGCAGTGAGTAGTTCTTACAGAGTTCTACCTTGAGCTTGTAGCGGTTGGCGGTTCGTGTGGTGGTCTGTTGATGCACCCCGTTGATGGAAGAAGAAGGTTGCAACGGACGAAGTCCAACTATCAGGTGTTCACTGGAATCCCCATCCGAGGAAGTGTTGGTGGAGGAACTGCCTGATTTATGTTTTCCCCTGGCATCTTCCGACCGCCTGGTGGAGAGGTGATAGGAGTAGTTGTCTTTTCCAATCATGGAAACCCCTTAAAAGAACTATATACCGTCGAAATAGTGTTTCCATATATTGCGGAAGAATGCTTTCAAGAACTATTGCTCTTCGAAAAGAAAGTGGCATAACTGTAGTGATCACCCGAAACGAGAGTATGCGGGTCCCACTATACGTAAATTGAAATTTGGTAGACAGTAAGGTCATTCAGCTGTGGGTGTTGTCTTGCGCACTACTCGTAGAAACTCCTAGTAGCTGAGCATCCCATCGCCATCCTTATCACATTCGGCCAGGATCAGCTGCAGGGTGGTCTCCGATAGGCTTTATCCCATGTCATTAGTAGCCTTGGCGAGGCTACCCACGGTGACGCACAGCTGGTCTGGATTCATTATGCTATCAAAACCATCTCTCAGCTGCTCTTTTGGATCACTTTCAAACTGAATTAGCCGATGGCTTACAAATCGGGCGCCCATTACTCTGAGAAAATCATCACGACGGATAACCCCTTTACCCGTACGGTCCACTGTTCCAATAATCTTCCCAAGCTATTCTGGCGAAGGGTCAAACCCAAGAACCTTCATAGCTGCCTTGAGTTAGCTAGGCTCGAGGAAGCCTTCGGATAAGCAATGCGATGTACCGTTGCCGTTGTTGTCTAGTAGCTCAAAGGTTTCTATCAGCCCCTTTTCAAGTTCCTCCTCGGCCTTCTGAAATAGGTATCGGTTCTTCATCGAGAATTTGAATATTTATAGATATCCAATCAACTGAACTACCGCTCCTTCTGCCTATAGAGCAGCATTGCTTACGGGGATATTGGGTGGTCGAGGTCCAGCTTGATACGGTCACGCAACGATAAGAACTACTGTGCTCTCTACCTGAGGTCCTTGTTATACTCCGCAAGTGCCCACTGACCGTTAAGGTAGTTATCTGGAAGACAGCAGCTAAACAACCCGAGAAAGTTGGTCATGCGGAATAGGTAGTTCGGGAGCACGATACCGGTGAGCTGCAGTACAAAGTCCGCAACAAAATGGTTACAGTTGTTGCCGAACAAGTTGTACCTCCCCACAGTGTACTTGGCTTCCAGCTGTCTGAATATCTGGTCGAAGCGTTCACGGGGAACCGGCAACACAGCTAGTGGGACTTTCCGGTTAAAGGGAAATCCTCCTGTACCTGGTCGTATGCTGCATACACCTGTCTCATGAGGATTTTCCGAGCAGCAGATGAACTGATATTCGATGTTGCTGCGTCGATCACAAACGTACTTGATCTCGATGCCAGTGTGGTACAAGCCGATGCCAAGTTGCTCGAGGAGACAGTTCGCCTGCATGTAGTTGTAGATGTTCAACGAGATATCCAGCAGTGGCGCCTGCATCCTTGCCGGTTGGTTATATTAGGTTTGACTGTCGATAACTTCTATCTAAAACATCATCAACGGCGGAGCTTCTTATTCTGTTCTTTCGCTAGACGCCATTTTGTGTAGGCCTATCCGTACTGCTGCTTACACAATTCTAGCTCTTCTTCGATTTCTTTTGTCTCGACCAAACCTCGTACCTTATCGACGATGTCCCGGTATGAAGCTATCTTTCCAGCTAGCACCTCCAACTCACGTAGACACCACTCTCAACATGTAGACTCTCGTCGCCGAATTATTTGCGATCGGCAGCATTTCTGCGGTACTCCTCCTCGCCCTGCACTTTACTCTGCAAGAATATCACCTCCACGAGTTCTGTGAACTCCCTCATACCCGCTAGGGCAGTTTTCTGCCTTGAATTGAGTTCGCAGAGCTGATTGGCAATCAGATCTGCATAGGTCTCGTCGCACTGGTAACAGAAGATACTGCCACTCGACAGCGATATACGCAGTGGATGCCTGCTCTATCGAAAATGCTGCTCAGCACATTTCAACGCTGAATTCCTGCTGCAGCCCACATGTCCGCAGGTCAGGCACATCCACTGACCTTCAGTATCGAAGGAATGAGGCATCTTGTTGGAACACTTCAAGGCCACTCCTCTAAGCAACTTGTTGAGATGGTCTAAATCGACTGGCTTATAGTGTTCGCAGATTTGCATTTCAATAACAATTACTTTTGTCGAAAGGTAATTCCGAAGGGACTCTTGGGGCTCAGCAGCAGCGGGAGAATGGCAGCCAATTAGCGATATTAACTGATATCGGATTAATCGGTTTATAAGATCGTTAGTTGCATGGACGCGCCCAGCCTGAAAGCCTTCGTTTCCCCGAGAAGTCATTCAAGACGGCAACCAAGCTAAACCGATCAGAATCGTCCAGCAAAGTGCCATAGTTCCAAACTCCTACAGCTAATCGATAAGAGCAGTCTCAACCAGTACATCCGCGAGCTGCAGAGCAGCCTCAAACAGGAGTGTAGCCGCATCCAATCTAAACTCAAATCAAGTCACGAAAGGGTGGCTTCGAGCTCTAAAGAAAACGTCAACCCGCACCAATCGTCAACTTATAAAAGCTGTTAAAATTTAAAAAAGCCCTCGAGCAAGTCGGTGGTGGACAAGCAGACTAAGAGCAAGGTGAGGGTGCGACCAGAGTAACTTCAGCCAGAACGGAGCTCACGCAAAGCAAACAAACTTATAGTCAATACCGAAGTCGAGTGGCTGCCAAGCAAGAAGCTGGAGTTGCTGCTTGGGCAGGTGCAAACTACGACAAACATGCTTACCAAGACATTCGAGAAGGATACGACTCCCAAACCGAAGACTATAAAAAACTTGTTCCAGAAACGAAGTGAGAAGGAACTTCGGCGGACGGTAGCTAAAAGCCATCTCACGCCGACTATGACAATCAAGAATTTCACCGTGGTAAGGAAGCTTGGAAAGGGGCGGTTTGGCAACGTCTATTTTGCACAGTACCTTTTCTGGTTATGTAGGGATAAGGTTACTCATGCAGTTGTTGCGCTGAAGACCATCAGCAAGCGAGTTATCCTCGACAATAACATGGTCGGACAGCTTGCCCAGGAAATTAAGATCCAAACTTTCCTGAGCCATCCCAATCTGCTCAGAATGTACGGCTTCTTCAGCGACCACTAAAATGTGTATCTCGTGTTGGAGGATGCACTCAACGGCAATCTTTTCAGGGAGCTCAGGCAGGAGGTACCCGATCATCTCATTCAGGGTCGATTTAGTGAAAAGAAGTGCGCAGTATACCTCAGGCAAGTGTGCGAGGCAGTTGCATATCTGCACAGGCATGGTATCATACATCGCGACATCAAGCCAGAGAACATCCTCATGAGTAGCGGGGTGCTCAAGTTATCGGATTTCGGCTGGAGTGTTTACTCGCCGGAGAAGCCAAGATAAACCTTCTGTGGAACCCTGGACTACGTCTCCCCATAAATAGTAGTTGGCAAGACCTACGACAATAGAGTTGACATCTGGAGCATCGGAGTGCTGTGCTACGAGATGGCTACTGGCAAAGCTCCCTTTTAAAATCAAGGTCGGCAAGACGAGACCTACGAGAGGATAATGAAAAGCGAGTTTGAGTATCCCGACCACCTATCATCTGGTATCCGAGACTTCATCGACCGACTGTTGGTGAGGAATCCGAAGAAGCGAATGTCACTGGAACAAGCCCTCCAGCACGAATGGCTTACGGAAAACAGCAAAGGTGGTCTAACAGTAAGCCGCGAGATATACAATAGCTACAGCTGTATTTGATTTATGCCCACTCGAGTCTGCTTTGAATTCCCGCGAACTTATTGTATTTGTTATGGAAGTGGATATCGAACCAGTCGATGACCTGCTTCTGAGCGGAGAAGAGATTTTCATGAGGGAGCACATCGAGCGTAGGTATGCCCGCGATGTGTGGCTCAAGCAGGAGATGATTGTAACCATCCACCGACTGATCTTCCGAGGAGAGACCCGCGAGAATTTCAGCATGGAGCTGCCGTACACTGACGTGAGGTAAACCAAGATGGGCAAGAACCCGCTCGACAAGAGCAAGTTGGTACCGGTGTTCGGAGTTGCGTATATGGACACAGCCAAAGTGGATTTGGTGATCAGATTTAACTCGGCAGATCCACAAAGCCTCACGAAGGTGAGGTTGCTGGACAAGTTCATAAACAAGGTGAAGAATCCACTGGCCTTCGGCGACTAACGCAAACTGAAAACTCGGTTGCTGATAAAGAACAAGGTGCTGTGCAAGGTCTACAAAAGCCTTGTGCAGGAGAAGAAATACCTCACCGACGAATAGTTCTGGCACCGGCATAACTTTCTGGAACTGAGCGAGTATCAACTGCTCGAGCGAACTGAGAACATCAAACACCTGCAGGAAGTCAAACTGGAACTACTGCATGAGTTCAGCCAGCCTGCGAGGGTGTTCTACGATAAGGACGACCCCTAATATTTGAAGAAGGAAATCAGCAATCTTAGCTTGGTCTCCTCGAAGGCAGAGGAAATCAATAATGCGACCCATGAGGCTATTTACCAGTAGATCGAGCAGCTGTACCTGAAGGATATGAAGTACTATAAGCAATGTATCCGTGAGGAAACGTTCATTGATAACGAAGGTTTCAGCCAAGTGGCGCGCGAAAGTCATCCCTAGCCAATCAAGGAGGAGCACACAATGCAGGCTACTGTAGCCAAGCCAATGCACATCCCCGAAACCAATGCGAAGTTCGAAGTAAAGGGAGACTCACTCGTTCAGTTTCTAAATCGCAACCGCCCTCGGAAAACTGACCCGAACAGCACGAACCCAATGCGCGACATCACCATCAAGACTGTCGAATACCTGAAAATCTTCTACGACCGAATGACCCATGAAGACGCCGATAAGCTGTAGAAGGAGATCCGCAACCTGCAGAAGGAAGTGGAGGTGGATCGAACAGGCGAACTGTCGAAGTTTATACAGCGATCGATCGACAACTACATGAAGCAGCGACGCCAGATGTCAGCCAGCTACTCTTGACTGTTAATTATGATAGTTCTGGACTTATTTCAGCTGTACCTGCCCGTTCTGCTGGGCTTTCGTTACATCTTCCAAGAAAACAAGGCGCTAATCGAGAATCTGCTCAAGTTCCAGGTGCTCAACTGTCTGTTGTGGAGTCTGCAGTGGCTGCTGGTGCTGCTCGTCCAGGAGTAAGTGCTAATAGCAACGTAGTTACGTGGTGGAAGTTGTCTTGCTCTTTCCCTATGCTCACCTGACCATCTACCACTATATCTACGCAGCCGATCTGTACGATGTGCTGCTGGTGCCAATCGCATAATCCATTAAGGATTTTGTTGTGGTTAAATCGCACAAGTGGCCGCTCAGGGTACGAGCAGTGCTGGATCCCGATAACATCTTCCTCGTTAAGGAGAACTGATCGGTAGTGGCTATACTTCTTTGAATATCAAATCACTCTGCATTCCTTTGTCGAATCGTTTGCCTTGCCTGTAGCAATCGTCGGGAGCTCAATGCTCTATCGCCGAGGCGGGTCTATTGTTGGGAAGTGGTGAATTTCCTTTGGGGATTACTTGGAGATATCTTCAACGGTTGGCCTACTTCTTGCAGAACCTTCCGGAACCATAGTACTCGTGAATTCTCTACTGACGCCCACTCCTCCGGTGTGAATGGAGCCCTTCTGAGAACTTTTCTAGTTGGAGCGGTGTTTGCTCTATTTGGTAATGTCTTCTACAGTGTGCCTTTTGCGGTTTGCCCTCGGAGATACCTCAGTCTTCATCGATTTCGGGTTCATCCTTGAACGTAGCTTTGCCTTCCTATAGGACTCGGGCATGTAGATTCTCTTTAACCTATCCACCACGAGACTATCTTCCTCTTCCTCGCTGTTGTTACGATGACCTGTTCTGCTTAACCTTTCCTTGATGTTCTTCATGTGCAGGTAGTTCTCAGGTTTCTCAAGGATCCTGGAGTCCCCACCAAAGGCAGTTTCATGCTTGTCTGACCTGCTCATGACATCATGTTTTTTTATCGAACTTCGCTTCCGTTGGATTTCGCTACTGTATAGCTGAACCTCTATCGTCTTGATTCTTCGACGGTGTTGCCTCCCGTCTACATGATAGCTAGGATCGCTCTCATTAACTGCTTCCATTTCGTGTATAGTTGAAACTCGCTCGTTTCTATTCTTCGTGTTGCGCAGATTTTTGCGCATTAGTTGGGAAAGGCGATGACTTTCGCCCAGCAGTTCTTTGCATATGTCATAACCTTTCCGGTAAGCGTCCATTGCAGATTCTGTCTGAGCCATAAACTCGAATTCTGCGGCAATGTTGTAGAACGATATCACGAACAGCTCCGAGAGTTTCTGTCTGCGCTTCCTATTGGCGCCCACGAGCCTCTTCTCAACTTCCAAGGACTCGATTGCTTTATGTGCAAACTTCAAAGCTTCATCGTGTCTGAGTAACTTAAGGATTACTGGCTGAGCTGGCTCAGGATTACGCATTTGTTGAGATATGAGCGAGCCAGCGAGAGATTATCCTTGACTCCCTCCAGCTCCAACGCAATGGCTTCATCGATGAGTTTCAGCGCATCAACGTTCTGCTTCTTTTGGTGATGGTAGCACGCCCAGCCGTTGAGAGTGAAGGCCCTGAGTTTCTGCTTCGTTGCCGGGGACCGTTCGATACGTTCAAGCATGGCGCTGGCCTCGGTGAGCTCTGTGAACACCTTTTTGAGATTTCCTAAGCCTTCAGGCGAGCCGTACCGATCTGCAGGTCGTACATGGCGTCATTGTTGAGTCTGATGATTATCGTTTCGAGCTCCTCGTCGGTGTAGCCGAGCTCGTATTTGCGATCCCTGCTGCACTGCCTAAGCATTAATAATATTTTATTAGGTTTGGTCAGGGATGTACAGCGGAGTGGTACTGTAGGAGTATGAATAGTATCACGAAGGAGATATACATGGCCCGATTTCGATTACCCGAGGGAAAAGCGTCAGTCGACATTAAATTTTTCGTGCTCCTCTGTCATGGAGTCTATCGTTTCATTCACTAAGAACTTACCTATTTGCACTGTCTAGAGTGCTGCCACTTCTCCTATTAAATGGTGAATTTCAAAATTCCAGGACTCGGAAGCAAGCCATAGAATTCTAATAATTTTAAATTTCCCAGAATGGCCAGCGAGCAAGACATACGGGCTAGTGGCTTTCTCATGAAGACCTTCGATATACTCTAGGTACCCCTGTGGTAATGCAGAGCGGCAAGTACAATGATGCTGTCAGCTGGAACCCAGAAGGAGCGGGATTCGTTGTGCATGATCCCAAAGGCTTTGCGGAACGGGTATTGCCCTTCTACTTCAAACATTCCAATTTCCAGTCCTTCGTGAGACAGCTCAACATGTACGGCTTCCACAAGATTCGAACGCCAAAGACAGAGATGCTGTACACACATCCATTATTTTGTAAAGGGCAAAGGTACCAACCGTATCGATGTATAGGCATCTCATTAAGGAAATCTGCCGCAAGGTCGAGAAGAAGATGCAGAAACCCAATCGTGAGGGCAAGTGCAGCCAACATTCTATCGAGGCAAATATCAACCCCGAATGCGAACGAGAAGCCCCAACCAGACTGGAACGACCTCGGAACCCGAACCAAGTTCGCTGCCGTAACTACCTAACGAGCCTACTAAACATCAACTGGAGCTTGCTAGAGGAGCAGCGTTTTCTTTTGGAGGACATGAAGAAGGAATGGAACCGCACGGAACGAATAGTCCCCACAAACTTGGAGCTGCTTCAGCTTTATAAGGAGAATACACCGAGCTCGCTTGAGTGCCCTGCTTCCCTCAGTGACAATAACAGGCTTTACCGGTAGCAAAAATAACAGGCTGTTCAAGCCGTCGACTTGTACCTCAACGTCAGTCGACAGATGCTATCGAAGCTGTGTCAGGAGAGCGGTCATGTACTGCAACAGGAAGACCGCTTCGCTGAAACCAATACGAGCCTTTCACACTTCCACTGATATTACGTCGGAGTATCATTACTCGTCGGGTCATTCCTTGACTGCGAAGCGCTGCTACTCGAGAGACCGGTTGATGTGCTGGAACATGTGCAGGTCGCTGCTACTGAAGTGGCCCTCCTCTTGCGTGACCTTGAAGTATGGGTAGTGGTCACTGTAATCCTCCGCGAAATTTGTGCTGTTATCCACGTATAATTTCTAGTCGGGGTGGTCTTCAAATGTGAAACTTTCTTTGAAGATGCGCTTGAGCCAACGCTGGAGGATCTTTCGATTGGAGAACTTATACCAAAGGGTCAGCACAAAGATGACAATTGCGAAGTAGAAGGCCACACTGTTCTGGTTGTTTGGGTAGATGTACTTCTCAGTGAAAGTTGTACCGTTGTTGGTCTCTTCCACCGGAATGAACATGATGAGCAGATTAAAGAAGCTCATGAACAGTGGGTACAGTTCCAGTTGACGCATCATCGACCTGGAGAACTCGTAATTAAGCTTGTGCTTGCAGACAAACCTGCGCAGGAACAGCCATTTATCAATCCAATACAGAATGACCAGTGCTAGCAGGGTGAACTCCAGGCCGATGGGAATGATAGGCGCCATGGCTGCGCTTATGAGAATGGCTTTGTTGACGTTGGCATAACGCAGTGCAAGATCAATCGGATGCCCCTCATAGAAATTATTGACCTCGCTTTGAGTGGAAGTGAGTTACTTTGCCATCCGTCTACGCCAGTAAAGTCTCCATCCCCAGACAAAGTCAAAATAGCTCATGACGCTACTCATGTATGAATTGGTGATGAAGAGAAAGAAGAAGTCGTAGATGAGTCCGAGGAAGTTCAGAGGGAAGTGTGGGAAAGTACTTTCTCCATAGCTAATGACCCAGAAGCTGATGAGATTGCTGAAGTAGGTTGTGGCGAGCATGTTGAGCATGAAGATGTTGGTAAGCTGATTACCGACCAGCGTAAAGTACTGGCTTATGGTGGTGAAGGTGCGGTCCTTTCTGGCAAAATGCCTAATCATGATACCGAGGAGGGTGTTGAACCCGCAGCAGATGATGCTGCTGGCTGCTGACAGGATGAGCAGCAGAATCTGATTTATTGCAGTTGCCTGCTCCACCTTAATGAACTTCTTCATCAGAGTGAGAATGAAGAAGTCGCCGATGAGCGCAAGCACAAGGAACAGTTTATGCCTCTTCGTCATCCGCTTTGTATCCTCAGTCTCGGCATTAGCCAGATTCTTGTAGATGAAGTCAGTGGGGTTGTAACACTTCTCCACTCCATCACCCTTATAATTTCGGCAGATGTACCGACAGGCTTTGGACGAGTTGATCGTAACGATACACCTCCCGCTAAATGGCAGTGCCGCAGAGCTGGAACCGCCCTTGGCAATCTTTTCGTACTGAAGGTGAAAGTTCTCCTCGAAGTCATTCATCTTCTGCTTGATTTCTTCGACCACTGCACGCTGAGCACGCACCTCAGCATACTTCAGGTCGGTGTCATCAAGGAGCTAGTGTTTGCTGATTTTGCTGGCTGGCTTCATAAGTTCCATCTTCATTGCTTCGTACTGCGTTTCTAATTCGATACGCCGATTCACAGCTTCGAACTACTCCTCGTACAGCGCGATGTACTCACTTATGTTGAATAAGAAATAGATTTTAACGACCGCCTTTTCCTGTTCAGTGCACTCCGATTTACTAAGCATTCCGTTGACGCGACTCACAACGCTGGAGATGCTGGTATCGGGCGGCAGCTTGGTTATGATCAGAGAGTAGTCCTCTATCAGGAATTGCTTGTTTTTGTACTTACGTCGAAATAGATTTTGCTTGAGTTTGAAGCCCTCAATCATGATGTAGCTGACCAGAATGAAGAAGCAGTTGAGGCTGAATAGCTATGGTACAGTACCCGTTCTGAATGCGCACCAGAGTGGTGTCCTTGAGATTGAGGATGTTGATGACACTTCCCTCACAGATGAAGGAAGTATTGTGGAGCTTGGCGCATTGGTTTCCAGTACCATTGAGTATCAGCTGTGCTAAGCCTGAGAGCAGGATATTAGCGACGACCAGCACAAAGCACATTTTGATGTACTCGAAGTAGACAGCGTAGACCACGCCTACATGCGCAAACTCTTTGATTTTGCAACTAACGGGCAGCAGTTCGTTTTGGATTGGCAGCTGACAACAAGGGCAGGTTTCGATGTTATCGTTGGGTATGGAACGCTGTGCCCGGCAAGTGCGGTTGGCTTGTCCGTGCCGTTTAGCGAGTTCGATGTCAGGAGGCACTTGAAATGGGCTGTACGACTCCATGATGAGCATGTTCTTGGAAGGCGAGTAGCTGCTGCCTGACCTTTGGAGCAGACCCAGCGTCAACTATGACATCTTATAATACGATCGACTATGCGCAGCTTCCAGCGAGTACTATTAGCCGCTGATCGATAAGGTCAGCACTATCTAAAACCAGTTGCCGCTTACTTGGAGTCAACTGGGGATCAGCACCAAGTGATTGAGGATGAAGATGATGAGAAACTTTACGCGAAATTGGCAACTGAAGTACTGAAGGAGCCCCAAAGTACAGGACCCTTAATATTGAAGATTTAGGCATAATGCTGACCGGCGCAGGTGTTAGCGCTGGGCTGCGACTGAATAGTATTCGGGGAATACGAGCAGCACTGACCCACAATAACTACATTGCGAGCATGTGCAGAAAAGTACATCGGGTGGGCTATGTAAGCACAACGATGCAAATATCATGGTGGTACCCACCCACTGCCTGGGACTGTAACTTGCTAAGTCAGTGATCGACAGCTACCTCAGTTCAGGATTCGATGGGGAGGTACGCAACCAAAAGCGACTGGAAAAGTTGCGAGAACTGTAGGGCAAGTTCGGTGGTACGAAGCCACCCACAGAATAATGATGGGGACAGTTGTTTAGTTATAAAAGTTCGTTGAATGAACCTCGACGAGGAGACTATTGTTCGCGTGCTGGAGGAAAATGGACATAGCGTGAATGACTTCATTTCACAGCCCGGACTACTGGAGTTGTTGACGAGGCTGAACGGGTAACCTTACGACGATGATATTTTCGAGCAGTTATGGTCACAGTGCAAGGAAAATTCGCTTGGGCAGGTACAGCTGCGGGAGTTCACCGATACTATCCTTCGAGCTAAGAAGATACTGGTTGAGCAAAATAACCAGGCTATTTCATAGTTGGCTCGGCTGGACGAGCAAATTCGTGGGCTCGAGAAGGAGCACATCGCTACAAAAGACTTCAGAACGCGTGCCTAACTGGAGAGGAAAATTGCATAACTGGAATAGCTTATGGCTGTTGAGCGGGAAAAGAAAGCCGACTACAACATCAACCTGCAGATTATTAACAAACCGTTCTCAATCCACAGGCAGAGGTCGGCAAGGAAAGCCACTGAAGCTGCTTCACCCGTAAAGTCAGTCATTCAACCTCCTCCTTCCACCGAACCAACCGATGAGTACAATGACCTGCGTTGTGTGCTGTTCACTACTCTGCCACTGATGATAACTGAGTGTCTACTCATGTTCCAGAAGACCGATTTTCTGAACGTACCCTTTATTGTTACGCAGCTTCTCTTTTACTGTTCAGTGTTGCTTATCTTCATCATCGTTAACGTGGACAAGACTTATATTCGGGTGACCCTCGCAATACTCCTCATGTCGGTGCTCACAGACATCCTTTGGATGGCCATGTATGCAGGCAAACTGTGGAGTCCACCTCAGCAAAGTGAGTACCCGCATTCCACCGAAACGTTTCGCAGGCTATGCTTGTTTATTACCCTGGCACTCATCTTTGGGAAGCTGTTCATCGGTGTGCTGCTGCTCAAGTACCGAGATCTATAACGACCGATCGACGTCAAGCTCAAACTCATGGGAGAGTCAGCACCAGCGACCACACTCTAAAACCAGCCCAAGAATTTCCTCAGCTCGAGTCTAACAGACAGAAACCCACAGCAGTAGCTGTTCTGACTCTGAGTTGTTTGAAGTTGAGTAGCCCATGTACTATCAAGTCTCTGCATACCTACTTTCCAGGGTTTTACGCTTTTGCTCAAGATTCTCTATTTCCTCGGTGAACTATTTTTCTGACTGTCGGTTCTTCAGCTCTTCCGCTGTGAGCTTGAGTTCCTTCTCCTTCAACTGTTCCAAGCGGGTGCTTTGAATCGCTATATTGTCGTCCAGTATCTTCTGGTCGGCTTGTGCAACTAGCATGGCTTCTTTCAAAAGTAGGCACAATCGCCGGTAGTTGTCGTAGTCCATTGACTGCAATTGCTCGGTTGTCAGCTGCGTTTCGCTGATGGCCGCAGCCATCTCCAACCACTTTTCCTTCGTGTAGGGATTGTGCAACTCCGAAACAGTAAATCCTCGAAGTTGCTGCAGATTCAGAGGTCGGGGGATCCTATGGTTTGTCCAGGCAGCTTGGGCACCCTTCTTAGCGGTTTCCTGCTGGAAGCTAAAGTTATCCAGGTTTTTAGAGCTCATTCTGCTTGCTCAAAGGAATAATAATTACGATATGCATCTCAGCAAGAAAGCTAGCCGCTCAGCACAGAAGAATTAACAACAAAGGCAGAAGAGCGTGGTAGAGGAAGCCCCGAGCAACCTAATGTTCCGACCGGTACTTTCGCTGCTGATGGTAGGTGAACATCGTACTATACTATCAAGAGAAGCTCGGTTCGGACTCAGGAGAAATGATTCAGAACATCAATGTAGGGGTGAACTCCAACAACGAAATAGACCTTCAGCGGTTGGTGGACATACTCAACAACCAAGGCTTTTTAAAGTCAGATTGCTCATTGAGCTACCTCACACCGTATAACTACATGAAGGACGAAAGTACACATGAGAAAGAAGAGGTGTATGTGTACTGCGGCGATACGTCAAAGCTTAGTGAGGCAAACAACATTCCCTGGGATGAAGCAGTCAATACCGAAAATCAAGTACATTTTGAGGTCACATAGATAAAGCTCAAAGTGCGGAAGAATAAAAAATCACTCGTAGAGAATCTGCTGGAAGAGCAAAAGGCCAAGGCTGAGAAGGACAAGGAGCAGCCCAGCGAGGACAAAGGAAAAACAAAGGAGAAAAAAATTGGCGAGGTGGTTGAAAAGGTGGCATTATGGCGCCGATTCTATACTGGCTTCTACGACGAGCGGGGAAATTTTATTCAAAAGCCGCTGGAGCAAGCCGCTGGGGAGGTCGGAATCGCCAAGAAGACCCTCGACGACTACCTGCTGCAGATTCGTTGCGGAAAGAAGTATGGGTTCGACTTCAACAGCAACGTCGACGGAAAAATCGGTTAGCTCCGTGCCTTTGTCCGCGAGTCTAAGAAGAAGGACAAGAAGGAGCACGCGACATGATGTCATCAACCACGTCAGAAATATTAAAATTCGTCTATGGAGGTAGCAACTATCAAGTACCTTGAACTACGACAGCTAGTGCAGCACACCCTGCGACAGTGGGTGCCGTTGGTTGAGCGACTCGACCGTTTCGAAAGCTTCGTATTGCTCACGCTGTTCCTATTCGTGTTCTGCTGGGTTATCGAAAAAATCCATGAGATGGATCTCACCGACAAGCTCAGCCCCTCAGGCATCAAGAAAAGAGTGTTCAGGTTTGCTGTAAAGAACATTTGGTTCGTTCGGAACCAGCTCAAGAAGAAGATTGAAGAAATCGCTCCGACAATCCACGCAGCCATGCCACCAGAGTGTCGTTCCAAGATCCGCAAACTACCCAATCGCAAACCCAACGACACCAATTTCAAGGATGAATCGGAGGCACTCTCGCTGAGAGGTTATCTTTCGGGTTCTAGGTATCCACCTAAGGCTCACTCCGACCTGGTATCCGAACTAAGCTCTCGATTCATTTACAGCAATCCTCTTCACTTCAATATTCACCCAGCCGTTCGGCAGATGTAAATTGAGGTGATTAAGATGTGTTCGAAACTGCACAACTTTACAGATAACGGAGAGCCAGTTGGTGTGTTTATGGCAGGTGGAACTGAGTCGATTCTCATGGCGATCCTTGCCTTTCGAGAGTACGGACGCAGCAAGGGCATCACAAAACCTAATCTCCTGATCTGCTACACCGGACATGTTGCTTCCATTAAGGCATGCAAATACTTCGACATTGAAATAAGGTTTGTCGACTACGATGAGGATTATCGGATGAGCATCGCCGACACCAAGCGTAAAATCGACTACAATACGATCGGTGTTTACACTAGCTGCCCGAACTATCCCTACGGAACAATCGATCCCATACAGGAGATTGCTGGCTACTGTAAGACCAAAGACATCCCAGTGCATATTGATATGTGTCTTGGAGGTTTCCTCGTGCCTTTCATCAAGAACGACAAGGGAGAACCGATGTTTACCATCCCCGATGGTGTCACCACCATTAGCATGGATCCCCATAAGTTCGGATTAGCCGGTAAGGGTGCTTCAGTTCTGCTGTATTCTTCTCAGAAGATGCGCTGCCATCAGTTCTTTAGTACCAGCTACTGGCCAGGAGGACTTTACGGGACGGTAGGTATTGCAGGAAGTAGGTCCGGAGGTGGAATTGCTTCATCTTGGATTTCTATGATGAGGATGGGCACCAACGGTTACCGTGAGAGTGCTGAGAAGGTTCAATCAGGTACGAAATAAAGTAAATCAGCCGTCAGGAAGTTTGGTAAGGCCATGGTCGATCTGGGGTTCAAGCTGTATGGTAAAGCCGATATCTGCACGATTGCCTTTGCACACCCCAAGTATCCCTGCTCCAACATCCAAGCATTGATGAAACGTCGCGACTGGAGCCTGGCGTTGCTGCAAAAGCCAATTCTTATCCACTTCTCATTTACACCACTCAATTCGACGAAGGTGGAACAGCTCATCAAGGACATCCGTGAGGTCATCGGAGAGTTGGAAAAGTCAACCGAGAAGTTCAAAGAGTCCGTGGAAGTGCAGCTGTACGGTGCATGCTCCAAGATTCCAGATGACGCAACCAAAGGGGACATCTTCAAGGAAATCTTAGCTTGCTTCATCGACATCTGATTAGTGTTGGTAACATGGGGAGGCCTTCGCATCTATCTGCTGTGGCACTCCCGAACGAATAATTTTAAGTTATTGATGCTTGAGTGCTGTACTGATAAGAAGGAAGTGAGAGTGGATCTCAAAAGAAATCGCTTGGAGGACGATGATGTGCTAGAACTGCCGCTTGCAGTCTACGCAATGAAGCGTACCCATACCGAGCCGGAAGTGCACATCGAGATCAGTGCAGATGAGCCACTAGCACCTTCTTACAGCGATATCGAGGAGTGTCCTACCATCCAGCTGATGAACAGTGACATGAAGCGGGATCCTTTGGAGTTCTTCATCAATCTGGAAAGGTTGTACGAGGAGTACGGGGCTGTCAAGCTCGTAGCAAGTGACGGATGGAACCCTCCTTTTACGTTTCGCTACGTGGATAAAGGCATAACCACACGAATTCAAGTGCTACAGCAGCTCTCTGAAGGGAAGGTACTAAACCGTCCGCTGTCCGCAAGGACCTGACGTTGCTGTTATGGACTCTAATTTAGCCCTTCGAACAGAAGGTCGAGGCCTACAGCATCAAGAAGTTCGAGAGCTTCGCCCGCGACTTCCAGTCCAGCTACAAGTACAAAACAAGTCCCACTGGCACGAATGCCGAAGAGCTTGACGAAAGTGAATTTTGGTCGTTGGTGGCTGATCCTCAATGTACGCGCTTGCCTAATCCAGTCAAAAATTTGAAAGTGAAGGTGGAGTATGCCGCTGACCTGCCAGTCTCCAAGTATGGTAGTGGCTTTCCTGTTGTCAGTCAAGCCAATTGGAAGGATGCTGATTTCGAATACGAGAATAATTTCTACAACCTCAACAACGTCTACAAAAGTTCGTTGTCAATGCTCAAGGTTATCGATCTGAAGGGCGAAAAAATCAGTGGAGTCACTTCCCCTTGGGTGTACATGGGCATGAAATTCGCAAGTTTCTGCTGGCACGTGGAGGATCTATACATTAACTCGCTAAACTATAACCACAAGGGCTCCACAAAGACATGGTATATAGTGCCGGCCAAGCATAAGGAAGATTTCGATAGGTTCGTGCGTGAGAAGTTCTCGAAACAGATCGAAAGCAAGCCGGACTTGCTGCATCGAATCACTTTAATGATCGACCCACTCGAACTCATAGCGAGTGGCATCAAGGTGTACAAGATTCGTCAGACTGAGCGCAGCTATGTGTGTACCTTCAGTAAAGTATACCACGCCGGGTTTTCTCACGGGTTCAATGTCGGCGAAGCCGTCAATTACGTGACACCGTTATCGTTTCCCCACATGCGTGAGGCCTGTAAGTCTTACGAACAGTGTTTGGGCAAGAAGATGGCTATCTTCCCCCTTGAATGGGTGACCTACGAGAACTACATAAACAGGGAACTTTACACTAATATCCTTCCCGCATATCAAGCAATCGTACCGATGTGGATCCTATATAGGTGTAAAGCGAGTATCGCCGAATGATTGAAGAGGAGTACAACCTCATGCAACGAATTATCCCACTGCTCAACATCCAGGAGTACAGCTACTACGACAAGAAAATGCTCAAGTACGACAAGAACGTGTGCTCGGTATGTAAGAACTACTGCTACCTCGCCTACGTCAAGTGCATTGACTGCAAGCGCAACTACTGCACGCATCACCTGCCCAAAAGTTGCTGCCAACCAGTCGCCTTCAAGCTAATGTTGAGGGAACCCAACGAAGACCGACTCCCACTGCTCGGCCTGCTTGGCAAGGCAGTTCAGGTTCTTGACTGAACGTGGATGCCTTTTATATTTTTAGTTTGGCACATGTACCAATTCGAAGTTGCTCGAGGAGGCTCTGCCAGCATGGTATTGCAATAATGTGAGGTAGGCAGAAGTGCAGCAGTTCCTTTCTGGGTTAGGTCTCCGGCATGTTGCCATCTCCCAGAAGATGCTAAGCCTGCGGAAAAACCCAGAAGAGTAGGTGTACATCATCGGCCGCGACAAAAACTCGGATATCCAGGGGGTTGGGGAGATTACTGTGGAGTACAAACTAACACACGGCTTATCGAAAGTATCAATGTGCACAACCCAGGTCTACCACATCGAAAGAATCTATACTTCAGCCAGCCTATCCGCCGATGTTTCAGGACAGTTCCGTGTCGAGTAAGCAAGCATAATAAAGTAGACTCGAAAAGTTCTTACTCGGGTCGCTGAAGTCCCTCGGATCCTACAAATCAGTGTTTTGCGAGTCTAACACCACTTTCATGCAACAAGATGAATTAGTACGATACGACCTAAGTTAGGCCGGCTTCAAATTTGGACAGGTCTACATGTAACTCACCGGCAAAACATCTCCAGCAGATTCACGTTTGTGAGCACCTCGATAGAACATCCCAGCGATATTATTAACAGAATATGTAAAAGTACAAGATCATCAAGACCCTCGGTGATGGGTCATTTGGCACTGTGTTCAAAGCGGTGAATCTCCATGACAACGAGATCGTCGCCATTAAGAAAATGAAGCAAAAGTACCGCAACTGGGACGATTGCCTGCAACTGCGCGAGGTCAAATCGCTGAGGAAGCTACACCACCCGAATCTTATTCGTTTGCTGGAGGTGCTACGCATCGATGAGGAGCTCTATTTAGTCTTTGACTTCCTATAGCTTAACCTTTTTCAAGTGTACAACAACGCCAAGGAAAAAGGGAGGAAATTCACAGAGAACGAAATTAAGTAACTGATGCGATTCGACTCAGGACCATAGTCTACCAGATTGCTGCGGGGTTAGGGCACCTTCACCGCAGTGGCTTCTTTCACCGGGATATGAAGCCCTAGAACATTCTGTTCGGAGGCGACACCGTCAAGCTTTGCGATTTTGGGCTAGCAAGAGAGATTAGATCGAGGCCACCCTTTACCGACTACGTATCTACAAGGTGGTACCGTGCACCAGAGTTGTTGCTTCGCTCGCCAGTGTACAACTCCCCTGTCGACATATTTGCACTAGGTCTGATCATGGCTGAACTCTACCTGCTGAACCCGTTGTTGCCTGGTGCCAACGAAATCGATCAGCTGAACAAGACCGTGGCTCTACTGGGTACACCCAATAAAAGCTAGTGGCCCGAAGGCCACAAACTAGCAACCGCACTGAGTACTATAGCCTAGCTAACCTAGACTACAAGTTCCCTGAATGCAAAAAGACCCAGCTCTACGACTTAATTCCTGAGGCAAGCGCTGAAGCCATCGATTTGATGGAATCCATGTTGCAATACTCACCAAGAAACCGACCGTCGGCTGCCGATATTCTCAAGCATCCGTTCTTTGAGAAGATGAACTTGGTGAGCGAAACTGTGGAAAATAAGGAGAATAAAGCCTACACAAAATTTTAGGAATCTGCAGAAAATCATAGCATTCTCATGCCCGAAAGCTTAAAAGTCGAGAATCCAAAATAAATGGAGCTACGCAAGACCAAACTCAAGTTCGGTGGCGGAGGAGAGAACAAAAGATTCGAAAGCAACATTAGCCAAAAGTTTGATGAGCTCGAGGAATTGCTGATGGAGCTCACCAAGGATAAGAACAGTGTTACAACCACTCACAAGGAGCCTACCAGTGCCAACAAGGAGCCCCCACGTCCATGGGAAAAGGAGCTAGAGCAAAAGTTGTCCACTGATAGCAAGTTCCCACAGATTGGAAAGGCCCGCAAAGAGGAGGTCCGAGAAACATAGGACCCTGTCCGCTTCCCAAATTTTTCTGGTACAAAGAGCATAGGCAAGATCCAACCGCCTCTTAAACTGTCTTTCGACCGATCGAGCAAAGAGTACCTCCTCCCGAATAACCGCTACTGATTTTTTATTGGTAACTGAGGCGCGTTAGATACTCCTCACTTTATAAAGTATTACAATGGCGATATCCAAAGTCTTGCTGGTGGTGGCATGCATCGGCTTGATTGGCTGTCTTCTTCCTCGTCAACAGGCACCGGATTTCTCAGCGACCACGGTGTTCCCTGACAAGAGCGTCAAGGTCATCGATCTCGACGACTACAAAGGTAAGTATGTTGTGCTGCTCTTCTATCCTTTCGATTTCACATACGTCTGCCCCACCGAACTGCTGGCCTTCAGTGATAACGTTGCTGACTTCAAGGGTAACTGACCATGTCATTTAGCGATCGATACTGAAGTGCTTGCTATATCGGTCGATTCCCAATTCTCTCACCTTGCTTGGATCAACACTGAAAGAACTAAGGGAGGAGTTGCTGACATTCAAATTCCTCTGGTCTCAGACATTACCAAGGAGATCTCCAAGGCATACGAAGTGCTCGTCACAGACAATCAGGATGAACTTCTGGGTGCCTCCCTCCGAGGGCTCTTCATTATCGATGGGAAGGGTACACCATCAGTTAAAGCTAGGCATAATCCGTTCTCTGACAATTAACGACGCCCCAGTAGGACGTAGTGTCGATGAAGCCCTTCGAACAATCAAAGCCCTTCAGTACACTGATAAGCACGGAGTGGTGTGCCCTGCAAATTGGAGACCTGGATCACGCACCATTATCCCAGACCAGGTCAAAAAGGAAGAGTACTTCAAGGATCTCTGACCGTCAAAATGAATCAAATGTTCTCAAGTTGGAAGCCTACGTTCTCAAGTACGTTCTGCGCTGGTGTTGCCGCATTGATCTTGAGCATGTGGCTGTTGTAGCTGGTCTCGACGTACTGGAGGAAGTCCTTGGTACGTTAAGTTCGACGTCGTAGACTCTCGATTTACTCGTTGGATACTCGCTTGTCGCGCTGTCGCTTTCTTTCGACAGCCTGCTCAAACGGCAAAGTGAGCACCACGAATAATGTTGGCTCAATCTTCAAATCCTTCATGTACTCCAGTTGAGTGGCATTTTTCGGATAGCCTTCCAAGATGTAGCCTTGGAGGGCACAATCCTTCTCCGACAGCCGATTTTTAAGCAGCTTAATAACGGTTCCTTCATCAACGAGCTCACCCTTTTGGAAGTTTTCTTTGAGCTTCTCACCATCTGGACTTTTGATGCCGATCTCGTAGGATATCAGTTCGGCTGTGGAGACATACACCAGCCCGTACTTGCGAGAGAGAGCATGGCCAAGTGTGGTTCTTCCACTGCATGGATTCCCCGTTATGATGATCTTGAACGGCTTCTTTGGGATCTTACTACGAGCCTTAAACTTAAGAATTCGCTGAATTAAGCTTCCAATACATTGGCTTCTTCCAGCAATTGCTCTGATTCAACACTTTTGTAGCCAGTGGCATCTATCTCGTAAAAGGTACCAGCATACAGCTGCTTGAGTTTGGACATATGGCTGAATAACTGAGCAACTTACAGAAGATACTCCGTCTTATGGAGTTCGGCAAGGCGCAGTAAAGTGGGGCTCGGCACATTCTTGAACAGTTCAAGCTTATTGAGCTTGTCAACGCAGCAGCTTACAATCCTCTACTCGCTGAGGTTTATAATCAAGAAGGCCGTTGGAATAACGCTCATGCGCTGCAGGTATAACCCCTGGGCCATCGTCATCGGGAACCCCTCCACTATGTAGCTCTTCTTCTCTGTTTGGTACTTCTCCAGTTCGCTTCTCACGATCTCGATAACTGTATCGTCGCCGACGAACTCGTACTTCATGAGTGCCTGCTCAATAGACTGTGCTAGAGTCGATTTCTTGGCATACTCCTTGTTGATTTTGTCACCCATGCAGAATGTGTGGATCTCTTCCTGCAATCCAGAACTTTCCCGGTAGGAATCAGCTATCGAAAGCGCGAGCTTCTGTAGTTCGAACCCTGGTGGTCCTACAATGAAAATGCGCTTCTCTACGTAACCCACCGAGTACGTTCAGGTTCCTCAAGCTTTTGAATCAGGAAGTCAATAGGATTCTTCGGCTGGTTGATGCAGATACTCTTCATGAGCTCCTCGAGCAGCTGATAGACACGCTTGGATTCCAAGTACTTCTCGATTTCGTGCTGGTCACGTTTCCGTTGTGCTGCGTCCATGCACTTTTTCTGAAACTGAACGACAATTGAGAACAATTATACCAACGTGCTAACCAATTCAAATTCACCTACTGAAAGGTTCTAGCCTGCTCCGGGTTGCTCATTACTGGAGACCTTCAAGCACTTGTATAATATACAATCAAGCATGAACATAATTGCCAACAAGCTCTGGTCGCAGGCCATGTGCTACCAGCTGCGTTACTTCGCCTCTAAGATGCAAGCCTCATCCACACAAAAGACCAAGGACTCCGCTGGTCGACGCTTGGGTATCCATCATCAGCTCATTCAGGTGTCAAGAAGTTTGGTGGGCAGGAGGTGTTTCCGAACGACATAGTCATTAGGCAAAGGGGTTTAAAGTTCCATCCAGGCAAGAATGCTATTCTAGGCAAGGACCAAACAATCCATGCCAAGGTCGAAGGTAAGGTCTTCTTCAGGGAAAATACCTGGAGGAAGAGAAAGTTCTACTTCCTCGACATCATACCTGAGGAACTACCAAATAGGGACCGTCATCCGCCCAACCCATACAATTATCACCCCGAACTATTCCCCGAAAGAGCTATGAAAAACCATCCGCCACTTAAGAAGGTCAAGCGAAACTCAGCAGTGATTGATTAGTGAATCGAACGTATATTGAGATAGGCAGTATCGATGATTGGTGAGAGACGACTGAAAAGAGCAGTTCGGCAAAGGTTGTGATGGTAATCTACTGGTAAGCGTTGTGGAAGGATTGCTGAAGACACTTCCCTCGTATCAGGGGCTCAACCAGCTCTCCCCAATCGAAGATATCCGCCCAGTAAATCTAACGGGAGTATTATAACATTTTTTCACCCGTGATTAAACAGATCCGATTGAATTCTATAGTATTTATTAATCCAAGGGTACCAAAGCTACCTTCGAAAGGGTCGGTTTGACTTCCGGTAGCCCAGGGGAGGCTGCTGTAAGGGAGACGAGGCGACTGGAAGGCACTAATTAAATATTAATAATCCCAAAATATTAATAAACTTGGAGCAGCGATACGACGTTATGGCCACGTTTTCTATAATTAATTAGCGATTCATCGACTGTTTGGTTTTTCCGAAATGGCCCGAACAAAACAGACAGCACGCAAGTCCACCGCTCAGAAGGTGCCCAGGAAGCAGCTGGCCGCTCAGAAAGTGGCTCGCAAGACTGCTCCACTCTCCTCCGGGGTCAAGAAACCCCATAAGTTCCGCCCCGGAACTGTCGCCCTCAGGGAGATACGCAAGTATCAGAAGAATGTAAGACTTTCCTAAGCCCTAACGAACTCCCCTGGCGATTCTTCTTCCCTGGGAGTTCGTTACTTTTATTTTTAAAGAGCTTGATAATTTAGACTGACCTTCTCATCCGGAAACTCCCCTTCCAAAGGTTCGTTAGAGAAATTGCAACTGAGTTCAAGCAGGATATCAGATTCCAGAGCCAAGCAGTGCTCGCTCTCCAAGAAGCCGCCGAAGCCTACCTTGTTGGACTCTTCGAGGACACCAACCTTTGCGCAATCCACGCCAAGCGTGTTACGATCATGACCAAGGACCTCCATCTTGCTCGCAGAATCCGCGGCGAGCGCTACTGATAGCCCGTCTTTTGGATTTATTAAACCTCAGTTGGCGACCCTTACCAATCGGATGCTTGGCCTTTGATAGTAGGAGATATTGGTACGGTGGTATCGCAAGATCGAGCCCGCCGCACCTTGAAGTATTCACTCCCACCGTGACTACAACCACAATAACACGAGGCCAGAAACACAAATCACAACTCATTGTGCATGTAGGGATACAACTAAGCTTTGATCGGTCGTTCATCTCAACCCAAACAGCTTGGTGTCTTAGAATTCGCTTCTCGGCACGATCTGCTTCTCTTCCGTAATGTTCAGCTTCGTACGTTTTGGCTTGAGCCGCTGCTTGCGTTCGATAAATGGCATATCGAACTTCTTGAACTACTTCGAGCGTATCAGGTTGGATGGAGCTATCGAGTCTTTAGCATCGCGTGATTCCACAGTTGTTTGCTCACGCCGATCGTGAAGCGCCATCCATTTCTTTACACGCTCCACCCGACCAACCTTGCTCTTGAGCACCAGCCCTACTGTTTGAGGGAAGTCACTTAGTACCTTCTAGGATTTATGCTTCTCGATATTCTTCTTTGTGAAGTTGTAGTGGCTATTATTATTCTTCTCCTTGAGGTGGCGGCTGAGTGGTGCTTCCAAAATTGGCCTTGCACTAACAGCTTGGTTAGAAGTCGGTCGTTTCTGCATCTCTGCCTACTTCTTCTGTGCGAGCTTCTCAAGTGGTAGCTCGTTGGATTCGTTGTACAAGGTCAATTCTTCACGGTACTTCGAAAATATCTAGCTGGGACGGTTTATTATCTTGGCTCGCTCCATAATGTTCTTGTAGTTCTCTTTGATCTCATCGAGCATGTGTTCCTAATTTTGCCGTTTCTGCTGTAACTCGTAGTTCTGTAGCTTCGAGGATAGTCCATAAAGGATGTTGGTGCACCCATCCAATGCTGACGGTGGGTCGTCCCAACCGTTGAGTTCCATGCCCAAGCCCTCCCCCTAATCAGCCTCGTCCACACTCGAAGAATAGCGTTTATTCTTGCCATGAGGATAGCTTTTGGGTGGTTGGTGATAGCTGGGATGTTGTCCAAGAAAGTCCGTGCAGCGGATGTTGCGAATGTTGCAGATGGACTGCAACGCAAGCTTTTGCTTGTGTCGTGAAGCCATATAAGTTTAATAATATTTTTATCCGCTAGCGGCAAATGGCATGTTGGTGGTGCAGCTGAGCGGAGCTAAGCAGGCGTGTCTTGTTGTTTGGTGAAGAGTGTGCACCATTTGCTTGTTCCTTTCCATCGAATTTGCGAAATTGATTAATCGATTGGGCGAAATTGACGCGGAATATGCGGGATCATCGAAGCAGATTATATGGAACTGTTGGCGACCGAATATAAAAAAAAGCAGGAGGAGGACTTGAACCTCCAACTTTAGGTTATGAGCCTAATACGATTGCCACTTTCGCCATCCTGCTTACCTGATGAGTGGTGTACCAAACCGAAGACACCCCGAGTAGCGCATCAGCTTGGAATCGAATAATTGATTGACTTTATGTCACGGCAATGATCACTTGCGAAGGTCAGTACACGGCTTTCATTCGAATGGGAATGCTTGTCTGGAGGCTGCTGCTGTAGTAGTTGGTCTGGGGAGAGGAAACCTTTCCCACTGAGCGATTCAGGTTCAGTTCTGGGCCTGTTTTTTCCATACTTCTGTTCATGATCAGTGATGTTTAATTCAGCATGCTGTGGTTACGGATGACCCTGCTGAAGTTAGCTGACTAAGCGGGAGCCAACAATAAATTCTTGAACGGACCGCGGGAGGAACGGTCGAGGATGCTCACTCTTTCAGTTGGCATTTGCATAGTGTTAAGGCTGGTGGGACTGCGAGTGATGTGACCGTTGGACCGATGCAGCCCACTGTCCATAGCATTCGACGGTGACAAGGTATCTACGTTGAGATAATGAAAGCGCCTTTATGGTCGGGGATGGGCCTTGATAGGTGTTGGATCCTTGATGTTGATGGGATACAACACTGAACTGAAGACTTTATTCTCTGAATCTTCTGTATGCAGGACTTGTACTCTCTACCGGCTCTTTTGTTGGATGTTGCTGACACCTGCCAGCTCAACTGGCTGCTTCTTGTCTCTAGAGTAGTAGTAATTATCATAAGGAGTGGACTTCCGCTGCGGAGAAGGTTCAATATTCTTATGTAGGAGCAGGCTGTTGTTGCTTCGGTTCCTGCGGCTGATCTCCTCTTTGATCCTGTGAGCCTCCCTTGACACATGCTCGGGAATGACCTTCTAAATATTGTTGAAAAAGGGATGGAACAGCATTTCCTTTGCTGTGATTCTCTTCTAAGGATTGAGCTGAAGCATCTTGTCCAGCAAATCCAGGAGGTCAGCACTAGCCGTTGGCATAACACTAGCTATGCCTCTTTTGGGCAGCTGACCAAAATTATAATTCTTTCTTTTGAGTTAGTTGCATCCTTTGCTCCAGTCCTCTAGAGTCGGTGTCCCCAGTAAAGTAAATATCTTGCTGAGCTGGTCAATTGTGTTGGTGCCTGGGAACAGCGGTGCAAGAGTAAACAGTTCGGCTGCAACACACCCCAACGCGAATATGTCAATGACGACAGTTGACTTCTTCATTCCGATTAAATTCTCCGGAGAGCGGTACCACCTGGTCGCTACGTAGTCTGTCTCGGCAAGGTAGTCCTCCTTGGCCAGTCCAAAGTCTATGATTTTGATGAGGGCTGCATTCAAACCCATCATTACCAGTCTTGCGGTTGATGAGAATGTTCTCTGGCTTGATGTCACGATGGATGATGCGTCGACTATGAAGGTATTCCAGCCCCAGTGCACTCTGGTAGAGTATGCAGCGCAGCTGATGTTCGTTGATTCCTCTGCGGGAACTTGTGTACAACTCGAGCAGGTTTTCCTCCATGTACTCGAAGACCACTCGAATGTCGCGATGCCCCTTAATGATTTCCTTGAGCTTGATGATATTTGGATGGTCTAGACCTGAGGCAATCTTCAGCTCACGCATCAGTAGCTCCTCGATTTCGTCGCTGTTCTTCATCTCCTTGATGGCCACGATTTCATCCGTTCGGATGTTACGTGCCTTGTAGACTTCGCTGAAGTTACCACTGCCAGCCCTTTAAATTAATTGGTACTTTTCCATCAAGCGATTATAAGCATCGTATTAAAATTATCATTTCTCGGGGCTACCGTTGGTGGGGCGGTGCAGTTTCTCGTAGGTGAACAAGCCGTCGTCAGAGGTAGTCGGTTATGGGGTGCAGTTGAAGTGGCCGGGCTTCGAACAGCGCAAACAGATGACCGAAGATAGTTGGGATGAGGTCGGTTCGATGAGCTTCTGGTAGGAAGACGACGATGAAGTTTCTAAAGCAAGGTAGCCACACTTACGACTGTGATGGTTGGATCGTTGGCATCTGGCGCAGAGCTCTTCTACACTCCCATTTCGCTGACGTACTTCGATATGAAGAGGCAGTGTACAGGAAGGTAAACAATTGTAGAATGCACTATGGTGGCCAAGACAATAGATGCACACCGTGCTGACCACAACAGTGCAGTGCCGAGCAGTGTGTCCTTTGTGTCGGCAGTTCCTGCAGATCGCAGATTCACGCAATTTTGTGATGGTCTAAAAATAGCGGTCTCTAGGTCCTGGAAAGCATCGTTTGAAATTTGGATGGGCTGGAGTGGTTTGTTATGGAACCGCCATCTATCCCGGCTCAATTTATGGACCCCATACAATGTCTGCAAGCCTTTCCGTAAGGTTGTAGTTATTGGCAAGCTGAACCTTATCGCTATCCAGGAGTTTGTACTTGTACAGGAAACTCTTGGGTGGTAGGGCTGGTTCCATGGCAGCTTCACTTTCTTCACACTCCAGGATATCAGCTTTAGGTCGCGGCTTCCACCTTTTCATGAATGGGAATGGGTTAACTTCCTCCACATCCTCCTTTACCTTCCCTTCCTCGTCGCTCAGCTCTATTATGCCTGGCTCCTTCTGCTCGCCCATAGCACTATTGCCAGTTTACTGATTTCGTTGCTGGCTCCACATTTCAAGTATTCCAATGATTGTCAAAGTCGACTCAAACAAATATTGATTGTTAATATAACTCCTTTACGTCGCCGCTGCTGCCATCATCATGAGTACTTCCTCACAGCGTTAACCCTAATCAACAACAGAGTTCCAACCGCCATCGTTTATTGAGATTGAGCAGTTCACATCTGCCTACTACCAAGATCCAACGGAAGAGGACTACGCAATTAATCGCGCTTTTCAAGCAAACAATTATAACTACATCAGGAAACTACCAGAACAGTTTCGGCACGGTGAGGTACTCAACCGCCGAATCGAACGAGTCAAAGAGCAGGTCGGTATTGAGAGCGAAATTCGCAAGGTTCCATACTAAGCAAAATATGAAGACCACGTCGAGAAATCGCGGAGTAAGCGGCTCGAGAAGATTGGAACGCTTGGGTTTTTCGAGCTGTTTCCCTACCAATAGTCACCATACGGATTGGCCAAAGAGATGGCTGCCCACTAGCAATACAAAAGCATATACGAGAGGCGCAAGATAAGTGACACTGATTTTAGGCCTTCAGATGTGGAGAAGAAGATGAAGCACTAAGACCCATTCGGATTCCACGACAAGCTGGACACCCGACCAAAAGATAATTCAAGCTACATCTACCCGTTTCATCTTCCAAAGTACCCATCGTCGTAATTTCAGTGACACCTACAACGTGATGAAATAATCGAAGACCCGACAACGCGTGGTCTCGGAAAGCTGCAGACTTGCCGGCCCATTTCTACCGTCGATGAAGGAAAAGACTTTAGGTGATGTTCACAAGACGAAGCTGGACGATATTCTCACAGACATTGAGTTCGCGCTCAAGAAGAGCATGGGCGACTACGCATACATTATCGGAGTCAATAAGAAGGACCACATTGAGATCCTCTTTGAAGACATTCATGAAAAGGACCTCAAACTCAAAGCATTCATGAGCACATTCTGCGAAAACCCAATCGTAACAAAGTACAAGTTGCGCCGGGACCTCGATAACTGGGGTATCATAGAAAACAAATACATCCTCTTCACAGTGATCCCGCCGTGGGTTGGCGGCTTCTCAATATCAGCCACCACCATCAGCATCCAGAACTGACCCAACTCAAACTTCGTGACAATGTCTGCTGCTGTCGCTATAATACTATAAGGTCTGTTCAAACAACTGGGATTGATGGAGGCCGAATTGCCAACAATGCCAAGGGAATAAGCCGAAAAGCGATTCGAGAAGATATTTGAGGATGCTGAGAACCGCAAGTGCTTTAACTGCGGGGCAAACTCTCGTGAATGGGCATCCTTACCCAACGCAGTATTTCTCTGTCTGAGTTGTGCATGTAATCCAGCTGGTAGTTTCAGCCGAATGCCGCGATCTGAAGGACCACATTGTCAACATCAAGTCGGTCAACCTTGATAACTGGAACGAAGACCAGGTCAAGTTCCTGAGGCTGGGAGGAAACACACGACTCAAAGCCTATTTCGAACGCTTCAAATTAGGAGGAATGCCATTCACCGAACAGGTCTGCACAGTTGCATGCATATACTACCGAAAGAAAGTAAAGATCACTTGCATAGGTGTAGCTCCAAGCAGAAATGGACGGCCTCGAAATCGAACCCGAACCTAGCTACGAGTAAGGCCGGTAGATTGGCCTGAGCCCAGCAGAGCGCACCAAAATACGTACGAACATCCCCGATTCAGAATAAGGGAAGAAAGACAAACAGTCAGAATAGTTTATGGATGTCGCAAAGGAGAAACTTGTCGGCGCCTACGAAGCAACCTCCAAATTCACCTCTAAAACATTCAACAAGGTAGCTGCAAGCTTATGCAGATTGGCGAGAAGTTGTCGAATCCGGAGTTCAGAGCAAGTATGTCATAGTTCGGAGGAAATATCAAAGAAAAGAGCAAGGTGGTTGGACGGGAAATCAAGTAAACCTCAAAGAAGGGCTACGAGAAAGCTAAAACAGGGTTATCTCTTGCTTGGAACCTCATCGCCTCAACCGTAAGCGACATGAAAAACCGACAGTGATTGCCAGTCGATTCATAGTCTGAAACTGCTTGTATTGTTCGTCCTCTTTTGGTCAGCAAAATTTTGAGTTTTCTGAGGTCTATTGACTCTCTACGCCTCTTCGAGTTAATGGCAGTCCTTCCAATATTCAATAAGTAGCTGCTGTCGCGACCATCAGAATCAAGACTCCACTGAAAATGCAAACCAGCGAAGTTGGCTCATGACCTACCTTGCCGCAGCACGATAAACTCGATTCTTGCTGCTTCAGGAGCAAATCCCAACATTGATCTATTATTCTATTTCATCGAATATGAAGAAATCTGTAGAGCATCCCAGAAGACGTACAGTCGGTGGAATTCCAGTGCTCGACAAGCGCTGCTCCCTCCACAACCTCCAGCTTAAGCTGGCAGGTTTTGAGGAGCTACATCAGGCTTCCTTAAAGAGCGGGGCAGGAATACAGTCTCATACTTCCAAAGAGAACAAAGACCCGACTAACTGCAAGCTCACCATGGCACCACCACTCAAGGGAAAGTCCAGCGATCGCAATTACGATGAAGCTAGAATCTCAGCAACAAAATTCAAGGACTTCATGCGACATATCAACTTCTTCAACATAAAACCGCTCGTACTGTAGAGGCGACCGGGCGAGGAGAACCTGGTGTGCAGTAAGAAGATGCTCATGGTGACTGGTAGCTCCCCCAAACTTGGGGTGATGCGGAAATCCATGAATCTCAAGTAACCACTGCCAAAGGCGCCTCTCGAAATATGGCAATCTGATGCATTCGACGCCAAGCTTAAGCAGTACCACTAGATAGTTCGTGGGGTCTGGGAGCTGCACGGCATGAATAGGTCGTTACCTATGAATTACCCTGTACTTTGTCGTGCTCTAGTGAAGCCTGGCAACAACGCCAAACTTGTGAGGTTCGCTTTGAAGCGCCGCTGGTGGTGGAGCTTCGATGAATCGCTTGGCTAGCCACAGTTCGTTTGGAGTCAACTTAAGGATCGAGCTATCTTCGCCGATAAGTAGAAGCTTGAGAAGGTACACAACCACCTGGAACACAACTATCTGCTCGGGAGCAAAAAGTGCCTATTCTATAATATGAAGAACTACTACCAAGCCAAGGGACTCAACCCTTTCGATTTTTTACCCACTACTTTTCACATCTCCAGCCTCGACTAGAAGGCTTACAGCGAGTTTGTGTAGTGTTTCAGCACCCGTTTCAATTAGAGTAGTGGAAGGCAACGTAAGCCTATGTGGATTGTCAAGCCAGCTGAGAACACTAACAGAGGCAGAGGAATAACCATCCACAGCGATCTCAACGAAATCAAGGAAATCATCGCATCGGGAGAACGGCATGCAGACGGCAACCTTAAAACATACATCCTGCAGGCCTACATTGAGCGACCTTTCCTCTACAACAAGAGGAAGTTCGACATCCGATGCTATATGGCTATCAGCCTGCTGGTAGATAACCCATAATAATGTAGAATGGAAAGTTGAAGGGGTACTGGTACCAGCACGGCTACATCCGCACCAGCTCCGACTAGTTCCTTCTCGAGAACTTCGATGCTAACATCCACCTGACCAACGATGCCATTCAGAAGCACTCGCAGAGCTACGGCAAGTTTGAAGCCGGAAATAAACTCAGTTTCTACGAATTCGAGAAGTACCTGGCTATCAAGCACAACGGTAAGTACGATTTTCGTGAGATTACAAAGCACATGAAGGAGACTGCAAGGGCAGCCATCCAATCAACCTACAAGTCAATCGGTGGCGTGAGGAGGCATGGTGTATTCGAACTATTTGGAATGGACTTTATGATTGATGATGCTTTCCGGCCTTGGCTGATTGAAATCAACACCAACCCGTGCCTAGAGACTTCCTGCCCTGTTCTGGAAAGGATCATCCCAGCCTTAGTCGAAGACCTGTTCAAGACTTGTCTGGACCCTATGTTCCCACCTCCGCGTGAATGGCCATCATCTCGGAAATACGATATCGATTGCAGCCAGCCAACCAAAATGGAACTGATATTCGATTAGTCTCGCTTCGTTGAGGGGGTGTTCCCCTCCTCGCAAGTCAGCGACAGCTTGGTTCAGAATTTTAGCAAGTAAGATGAAATTATGGAGTGAACAATCAGGCATTCTTGATTATTAATCAAGCAGTATGAATTATCACTGGATCAGCGCATGAGGTTTATCCATTTGGTGTCAGGGCGGGCTTACAACAGCGGCGTCTTGCGAGAGAATTGGCGGTCGGTGAAACTGGTCCCAGCAGTGCTGCTGTTGTTGTTCAACCGGAGAGGTTGGTAGCGGAGCGCTGAATTCAAGTTTGTCTCGGTATCTGAGTGCTTCAATTGCACACTATCCAGTAGTTTGATGTTGGCGATATTTGGATTCACATTTTATCGTTTCGTAAACTCTCCGTTTTAGGTGAGAGTTACACTAAAAAACCCAACTTGGCTATCGTTGCGGGATATTGATTGAAGGGGCTTAGGTTCGGTTTTTTATTGCTGCAGTGGGAATGGGGAACCACTGCTCAGACTGGGGGAGCCCACCCCCTCTGGTAGTCTTCTCAATCTTGGCGCTGGGCTTCGCATGTTATTCACCCGGCTGGTCGGTTTGGGGCAGAACATCAGTTTGACTTCAGAAGCAGTAAACGGTTTTTTAGATGGGTACAGCTCACTTTACAGCTCAGCTATCTTTCTGTCTGAGTTCTCCAGAGCGAGCTCCAACCTTTAAATCTTGATCTTGCTCATGGCAAGTTCCTTGCTGAGAGTAAATACCTCGAGTTATCGAGCATGTTCTTTCCACCTGGGTTCCTCAGCAGTTGAGTGAACAGTGAGTCTATTGCTAATACTGTCTAACTGGCTGTTCTGAACATCTTTCAGCTGTTCGCATAGATCTTTGTTAGTATTTCCCAGCGACTCGATTTATCTCCTTAGCTGTTTCTTTTCCTCCAGGAACTACTCGTAATTCTCCAGATACTTCCTTCGCTCTTCCTGAAGAGAGGCATCGCTCGATTGCTGAATCCGCAGGCATTCGGCTTTCAGCTCAACATTTAGTTGTCCATTAAGTAACTCCAGCTCGTTGACCTTCGATTTGAGCTCCTCATACTGCCCTATCGAAATCCTCATACCTTACAGCTCGCCAAGCTACCTTCTCAGCAACTCGCTTTCCCGCTGTTAGTTCTGAAGCACTTCAGTGCACAACCCAAGCTCTTTTGACTGCTCAGTGTAGAGCCTCTCAAGCTGCGAGTACTTTGTCTCTTAGAAGTGAACTCTCATTTCCAATTCCTCCAACAACCGTTTAAGTTGCTCATCGGTTCGGTCCTTTGACAGTTCTCTGATCTTCATGATTATTTGATTGTTGAATGCTGTCATTTCGTCCAAGGTGACCTTAAGTTGCTCATTTAGCAGTCGGTGAGATTGCATGCATGACTGGGCACTGTTGGCCATCTCCATGTACTTGTTCAGGTCGCCTCGTAATTGTGCCAGCTAGTTGTCTTCGCTACACTCGCTATTGGCATCGACGTAGTTCAACCTCCACTTCCTCTCTGATCGCATTTCAAATATAACGACTCCCTACGCATCAATCAGCTCCGAAGAGTTGCAGAGTGTCACATAGGGTCTAGTAGAGCTTGCTACGCGATTAGCTGTCCAGATTATGCTGTATCGCGAAAGCATCGATGAGGGAACCTGGAGACTGTCTTTGATGCTCGTACACTGGCAGGTCAATCAGTCCATCTTGGATCTTAACTTCCATTATGAAGATTGGTTGGAGAGGTTAGGAGACACACTCCGAACCAAATCCACACCTGTTTCGTTTGTTCTGGGGCTCAGTCATTTGGTAGACGTTACTATCCTCGAGCAGCATACTACCACTTTCATTGTCATTTGCGTGGGTGTAGAAAGTCTTCATATCACGGGATTGGAGGAGTTTGCTTCCCCCTTCCAGAAAGCAAGAAGGCTAAAATTATCTGATGCCCTTCTCCTGTTCCTCATCAGAAGACTCCTCTGCGGTCATCCATTAGTAGATACCACCTCCGCCTAACGCGCAAGTTGGATGGATTGCGGTTTGTTGATGGAGTGTATTGATGATATTCGACTGTGTTCGTACTCTCCTGTGGTTCGTTGAGTTATAAGATCTGTTTGGAGATTTGGAGGGAGTAACACTTGTATTTGCGCTGCGGCTGAGCCTATTCAAGTAGAGAGTTCGAAAATATTTGTGTAAATGCATTCCGGGTTCCTTGCTCAAGTGCAGCTCCCCTTTCTGGTCGACGAGTCCATTAAACTTTGAGCTGTTCAGAAACTGCATTGAGGTAAGGTTAATATCTCGATCCCTTAGTGTGGAGGTTGTGGTGTTACCGTCCTCGGTTTGGAAGATTCCCATGAGCGCCAATAGAAATATTGCAAGATTCTTGACTCGCACACCGTGCTCACCACGGACTGTGAGAATATCGAAGGCCTCATACACCAGAGAATTCTCTGGGTGGGGGTCAAATGCCTTATCAGTCCTCACGAACTGCATGCCCTTCATAATTTCATACATCTGGTTGATTGTTAGGGGTTGTGTCCCATCTATTTGCATCTCTCCCAGGATTTTAGCATATTCCTTAACTAGTCTATCTCCCGCTATTTTGTTGTTCTTACGGCTCACAGTGCTTATCTTGTCGTCGTCAGGTGTTGGCATGTCTCGCTGACGCTTCCTGCGTACAGCGTCCTCGTAGAGTGTCTGGCATATTGGCCCCTACCTAGTCATGTTAGCACTCTTTTCATTGATCTTCGGATGGAAGGATGGTCGGTTTGTCATATCATCCAGCTCTTGCCACTGCTCGAACGGTTGTTTGGTTTGGCTATAGCGTGGTCTAACCTGAAGGTTGGTATTAATGACTGGCTTGAAAGTGCATTCCTCCATTTACTTAGCCTTGAGCCTACATATGTTTCGACAGTACATCGATCTCATCTGCTCGACCTTCTTCTGGCATTTTTAGTTGCGCTACAGCAGTCTGCTATTGGTCCGAGCCTTGCCGGGTGTCCGTTCGGGCTGCTGTTTCACGCTGACTTTCTTGGCAGGTGGCAACGCATACGAAAACAATTCACTGATTTCGTCGTCTCGGAAGTTCTCCTCAGCCATGCGTTACTCGATAATTTTAATATTAAGATAGCACTAACAGTCTCAGCGAACTATGCGGGCCTTTCTGGGCATATCACCGATAAGATTGGGATGGTGGTTTTCTTTGTTTTCTAACCTTGCTCGTAAGGATTGACGCTTCTTCGAGGGTTAATGGTTGTTGGGGTGGGGCAGTGACATTCTTCCAACTGACTTCTGCAGCTCCAGCAACTACAACTAATGATCGAAATCAATTCCTGAGGGCTGACAGGCATCCAGCTGCCGTTTATGTTCGTTGAGCTTACGGTGGTACTGTTTCATAATTTCCTCAAAATTGCTGAGGGAGAGGTCGTTGAGGATCCCCTCATAGTTTTTGGTGATATCGTTACTGTAGTTGTCCAATGCTAGGCACATTGCCTCCAATGCCTCTTGTTCCTGGCTGGTATGATTTCGAGCCTACTCAAACCTCTCCTTGAGGGCATTTATCAGTTGCTCATACTTGTCAGACAATGTCTTGAACATGCTGGTGAACTGTTGTTCGAGTTCGCTTAGTTCCTGGTGGTATTGCTTTTCCACTACTGTCTCCGAAATCTCCAGCTGCTTCAGCTTGGAGTTTGTAAAGTCTTTAACTGCTGTCAGTTATGCTCGGAACTTGTCTAGCTCGCTGAGCTTGATCATCTCTGCATTGAAATGTACACTTACTTTATTCCTCGATGAGCTGCTCACGTTCTGACATAGTAACTGCGCACTTAGTGCAGAATCCAATGTTGGTGTTGCTCGCCAAAAAATATTTGACCTAACTAGCAGCAAAGGGTACTCGCTTTCCGGGATGGCTTGGACATCGAGCACGAACATCGTCACTCGAGTCTGATTGGTTGAATGGCCGGATCCGAGTCTACACTCCCAAACTTGCTTGCACAGACCTCGGTGCTTTCACAGAAGATTAGACCTTTGGTGTATCCCTTGGTCGACTCGGGCAATCTCGCGTCAAGCTCATTCGTTCCTTTACAGCGTTGCTTCCCCTGTTGCTCATCAATCCCTCGATCTCCACAAACTTCGGAGCAAGTGACTACGGAGTCATCAACGCAGCACACCTTCCTTGGTTGAACTTGAAAGCCATTTGAACTTAATTAACTAAACGGTATTATATATAGCCAGCAAGTAGCCAAACAGTAGAAGGAGAAAGAATCATCGTATCAGGGCAGTGGTGTGATGCGGCATCCCACAACCCCGACTGATCCCTTCGCGACCGCCTCTTGCTGCTTCTTTTCGATCGAACGGCGTGGGTTCTGAATGGTAGAGCAAGCCGAAGGTGCTCTCATTCGTTCTTTGTAGAGTCCGCTGTTATTGTACTTCAGCAATACCTTCCTCATGTCGTTGAGGTTGAGGTTATCCAAAGTTTGAAGGTAGCTCTATGTAAACTGATCGGTGCGATTGCTGCGGTTCGACTTCGACCGTTTGTGCCGTCGGAGTGGGAAACTGCAACTGAAGTTACCAGATACCTTGATCGAATTCCTTTCAGGGTTGGCATCTAAAGTAGTAGAATTCTTCAAGGTTGGGTGTTGTTGATCCCTGCGACCCTGCGATGAAGTTGACACAGTTTTATTGCGAAACTGGTAGATAGTATTGAAGTTCTTCGACATATTGACGGCTGGGATGCGAGCGAATGGATCCTCGCGAGATTGCATGACCTCCTTGATAAGGTTGTCCAAGTCGCTATTCGTGACTTTGTGCATTCGCTGCCTCGAAAGGTCGTCCGATACGAGGATATTGGTGCTTATCTCAATACTCTTCCTAGCTGCTGCCTGGTTCGTATAACGATGGGATCGGCGAGTTTGCGAGGAATGTGGTGCCACCTCGACTATTGTTCTGATATCGGTTCGATACTCGTCTTTAGCAGACGATGGTACTCCTGTAGGTCGACTGGGCTTCGAGGTATTTTGCATGGTAAGTACTGGCGATTGCTGTTTGTGCACTTGTCTGAGAATTACACTACGTGTACTTATCTTACCAGTCGGAGAGCTTGCTGAAGCTAATTTCCTTCCGATGGCTGGTGTTCTAGCGTGGTTCAAGCGTCATGAACTACATTTCGGGGATCTTTATTAGCGCTTCCTTGGCCGAAACTTCTCGGTCAGTCCTACCCACCTCATCGTCGGGCTGCACCAGTTCAGGTGTTCGGTTACGGCCCAACCGCGAGCCTATGAGCACTTGTTCAGCATATATTTTATTCATAGGGCACCCGATTATAATATGCATGTACAGTTCTGTCAGCTACGATGGCCACCGATATTAATTTCCTTGTGGTTCTGCATCGGCACCGATTGAAGGGATTGGTTGTCTAAGAATTCTCTGTACTCAGCGATGCGCTGTTAGTAGTACGGGTCTTTCAGCTGCTCAGAAATTTCCTCTTGTATAAGGTCGTACTTGTTTATGGGAGAGGCAAAGGAGGTTACTATAGTTGCTACAACCGCGGGAAGCACAAAATACTTCACGAGGTTCTTGAATTTGCTGTCCTAGCGAGTAAGGTAGAACCAGCGACGCCGCATGTTGTAGAAGGTGAAGAAAAAAGACCCGATTCCAATACAAAAGAATGTACCATACCAATACCGGACGATTGTTCTAGCGACTTCACTTGATCGTTTGCTGGGCTCGTATAGCTGTACGCAGTCAGGATCTCTTGAAAAGAAGAGGTTGAACATCCTTATGGAGGGTTTCTAGTCTTTGAAGTTGATCTTGAACCTACGAGATGTTCGAATAAGACTATCAGTAAATTCTTTGTTAGAGTTGCGAAGCACTGCCACTGCAGTCGGTTCCTTTGATGCTTTCTCAGGTTAGTTCATTATGTCGTAAATTATAACCAACTATGTTCTGCTACACTCCATCAACGTGCTGTCATGACCACGTCGTCGATCTTCAGAATCATCCTCACGACTTCTGTGGCCAAGGTCAGTGCGCTAGTCGTCACCAGGGCTGGCTGCACGACATTCTCTTCTTTGATGTTGGAGCTCACAGAACCTTTCTTGACGCTGATGCCTGCGAACTTATCACCCTTGCTATGCTTGTTGCGGAGATCTGTAACCACTACAATTGGATTGAGACCTAGGATAAGAAAGGGTTTACCTGCATTTTCGGCCAGGGTATAAGGAATGATTTCGAGTGCCTCTGCAAAAGCATGCAACACAACAGATTCTCCTCCCTTCAGAGTGCGAGCGTACTCATCGACTTGTCTGGCAATCTCAATCTCAGGGGCACCACCTCCAGCGATGAGTGCCTTACACTTAATCAGGCTTCTAATGACGCAGAGGGCATCATGCAGCGACCTTTCTGCCTCGTCAAGCACGAGACCGTTTGAGCCTCGCAGCAGTACAGTCACAGTCTTATTGTTCTTTACTCCAGTGATCTTAAAGATCTTGGAATCGTCAGCCAGTCGGCTCTCCTCACAGAGATCAGCATGGCCAAACTTATCGGGTGTCATGTTGTCAATGTGGGCTATGGGAACTGCTCCGATTGTCTTGCTGATGAATTCAACATCATCACGCTCGACATCCTGCACCACCATGATTCCCTTCTTAGCAAGGAAGTGTAGGGACAGATCGTTGGTAGCATCCTTGAGAATACTCTTCTGGATCAGCAGCACATTAACACCAGTTGCAGCAATCTTCTTGACCATCTCAGCAATGATCTTACGCTCCTCCTTCATTATCCGATCCATGGCTTGATAGTCCTTCACCACAACTGAGTTTTCGATATCAGTCTTCGGAGTGGCAATCTGGAACTGAACTAAAGCGATCTTAGCATTATTGACCTTTGTGATTCCTCCGCTGAGATGGCTTGGTCTGACCTTGTCGAATACGAGTCCCTCAACCAGTTCGGTATCGTCGATAGTTCCACCCAACTTCTTCACGATCTTAATGTCCCTCAAATCGACATTGATAGCGGTCTTAGGGTCGATGACTCGCATAACTGCCTCCACGGCTAGTGGTGCCAACTGTGCGTATGCTGATACGATTTTACTGCTCAGCGATGTTTCAACGCACTCGGTGAGGGTCTTCTTGTCAGTAATATCGATGGGAATTGAGATGTTCTTGACGACACCGAGGGAGAAGTCCAAAGCCTTCTGGAAACCTACATGGATGCTTGAATTACCTTCGCTGATGAGGTTGGCGTGAAGTCCCTTCTCTAACAGTATTTCGCATGCCTTGAGGAAAGCCCCGGCGATAACCACTACGCTAGTCGTTCCGTCTCCAGCCTCGATGTCCTGTGCTTTGGATATTTCAACAAGCTGCGTAAGCGGATGTTTACCATTTTGGCGGTGGGGTGTACCACATCCATTTTCTGTAGGATGGTGGCTCCATCATTGGTGATGAGAACCTCCCCGCGCCCATCTTGTATCATCTTATCCATTCCACGCGGTCCCAGGCTCGTTCGGATACAATCTGCGATGGCTGAATTTGAAAATATTTAAAACCATCAAGTACCTTTGGCAGCTTGGATGTTGGTCATCCGAACATCCTTGGTTTTCTCGCTCTTGTTGAATGATTGTTCCTTCTGAGGTGCGTTCTTGGAAGCTGTTCCTTCGCTCATCTTTCAGGATGCTGCTCTGCTGAACTAAAATATTAATTATAAGCGGCAACTTAAATCCATAAGCATACCCAGGTTAGACTCGCTGGGCTTGTGGAGGTACCCTTGGCCCCTCATATTAATATCGCTATGATTTAGAGAACATACGCTTCGAACCTATTTCCGTAGGTCAATTCAGCGATCCTTGTGGAACTCAATGTGCGCGTCGAAAGACTCAATAATGCTCGTTCGCAACTGGAAGGGGATGTGTGCGATCTGGAGGATAGTCTCAATTTGAACATCCGTGCATCTAGTATTCTGCTGGATGAAGCCCTCCGTTCACCCAACATGAACAGTGACAGGCTTGACAAGGTTGGCCGATTGATCTCCTAAAACGGCCAGTTAATCAGACAGATCCGCGAATAGCGTGAAGCAAAGCAGGCGGCAGTGGCAGAAGTAACAGAAATACTGAATGTAGGCTCTCATCCATGACCAAGTGCTGGTGTAGGAGTCGATATTCTTCTCATAGAGATTGGCCAGCAACCAATAACGGCTGGATGATCTGCGCAAGCTCATGCACGACAAAGAATTCTCCTATTCGAACTTAGTGGATAACCTCAACGAGTACGAAGAGGTGCCCGAATGCGAGTTCGTAACAACGCTGCCCAACATCGACTACGTACTGCACGATAACAGTAACAAAAAGGTGATGTCCAAGCTATCCCATGAAAAGCAGGAAATGGTTACTGAAAGGGATCGCCAGCAACACGAGCAGAAGCAAATTAAGCGATCTTTCAGGAAAGTGGTGGATAGCATAGTCAACGGTACTGATTACCACAAGATTGTTGCGATGGTGGGTGAATATGACGAACCGAGAAGTTAAGGTCATGAAAACTTGTTGGAGGAACGTCGTCTGAAGCCAGAAGAGTAAGGCAGTCCAATGCACTTGTCATCAATGCACGCCCCACTACGCAGCATCCACCGGGAACTCATGATACTCCTCAAGAAGGAAAAAAATGCGAAGGAGCTAATCAGTGAAGAACTCAAGGAATCGTTTGAGCTTGGTTCGGATGTCAAGGAACGCAACCAACAACTTCAGCAAAGTAACCATTCCCTGCAGCAGCAGTTGGAGACTTATCGAAGGCAGCTAAAGTCGCTTGAATTGAAGCTGAACTATTACGGGAGTTGGGTAAGACAGACCGAGGAGACCGAGGTGAAGTTTGAATAGCTCGTCAAGGAGCCGAGTTCCAGCTTAATCGAGGAACTAGAACAGCGCAAAAATATCAACAAGCGGGTTTTCCACGATGCTTTGCTGATTAAGTGCGGCTCGGAACCGGACTGCAGCCGAGACTCTGCCAACAATCACTGCAGCACTGCTGACTTTGACTACTGACTCTGCATTCGAACATGTCCACTTTATCATTCAGACTTAGTGCGTTGTGGTTCTGATTTGGCGGCTGACTGCTGCTCGGGCTCGTTCTTCGACTATTCGCTTTTTGGCTCCTCACTCTTGGTTTCGGTAACTTCCACGGTTGGGTATTGGTAGTATTGGTGAGTGGCCAGCAGATAGATTGCCAAGAGGGCGATGACTGCCCACCAAATACAGTTCGGAACGTCATCATCGGCACGCAGCACAAGCCAAAAGATAGGCATAGGGCACAGAATGAATACCTTCTCGAGTGTGCCGACATAACCGAGACAGAGGTTGTAGCTAGCATGGTTAGCTTCAATTTCTTCCTGCTTGGCTTCGAAGAACAGTTCGGACATGCCGACAAAGGCACCCGTTAGCACAACAAACACAGAAATTCCAATCGGGTCGAACGTGAGTGCGGCGTAGATGGCAGCAACGCTTATAAGAAAGATGACCCTGGTGTAGTTTTTGACGAACTGCTTTTGATTGTCCTTAGATTGCTTTGCAAAGACCTTCCGAGTGAGGAAGTGGATAAAGGAAAGGCCGGCCAACAAAACTGCGCCTCGCTGAATTCCGACTATGAACATCTCGGCGGTGATGTCGTCAGAGGTGATGAGGCTGCAAGCCATCCAAATGCACGAGTAGATGTACACTGTGTCAGCAACGTAATTGTATGCGAAGTTCATTGCCAGGTACTGCTTCATGTCCAACTGCGCCACCCTTCATTAGAAAGTTCGTACAGCGTTTCTGAATAACCAGGGAAGTAGGTATCCACTCGAATCTTTGTCTCAATGATTGATTCCTTGAAATAGCTGATACTCTGAACCAAACCTTCCTTCTTCTGAACTTCCTCTCCTTGAATGATGTTCATCCTGTTCTGCAGGAAGGTATGGAAGGCACCGAACAGACATAGCAAGCCAGAAACGAAGTACATCAGTCCTGTGTAGAGTTGGAAGTTCTATATATATGATTTTGGTGTGTACCCTGAAAGTAAAAGGCCCAACACAAGTGTAAGCACTTAACCCATAAGCACAAAGTCTTGCAATCAAAGCAAGGAAGTCAGTGTCCTCAGTGTTTTTTTCTCCTCCCTCTATCTTCTACTTGAGTTCCTCAACACCATCGCTATTGCTTAGCACGAAGTCCAAAGAAACGTCCATGACCGTCCACCCCAGTATACCTGTGATGATCCTGAGGAACTGCATATTTTCAGTAATTACATGGAAGGGCATGACCATAAACTGCTTAGGATCCACTGCGAAGGTAGGGTACATGGAGAGGATAACTATGAAGTGTCCCACCGCGGCTCCGATGTAGAAAGCAGTGATGTGACGAAGTTTAGCACCAAGGCTTAGCCGGAACTTATTGACGTAGCTTTCCAGGTAGGGTCTGATCAGCACGGACACCCAGATGGGAACAGTCCACATGAAACAATCGAAGTAGCTTTCGCAGCAGAATGAAACCATGAGGGTAGTGACCCAAGTGTTCTCAATTGCGAAGGCTGCATGAATCACCTCTTACCGAATTCAGTGACGAAGGTGTTTACTGTAGTCACCTTTTCTAGGCTGTTTTCCTCAAGTTGCAGCTCCAAGTCCTCCTCGAGTTTGAGAGTCCAACGCTTTTCCTGTTCGGAAGCGACGTGATGGTGGGTGGACTGCGACATAAGCCAATTATAAGATATTGGATACCAAAAGGGTAGACTCAGAAAAAATAACAGCAGGTCACTTGTGGCCCGACGCTCTTGGTGCTTTGAGCATATACTACAACTTGCATTCCTGGATTATACGTGCCTTGACCTCCACAAGGCTTTCTAGTTTGGGTAGTTTAAAGACCATGCGCTCATCGGGTCTGTTGATTGCTGCTACCCTTCTCCTGGCATTTTCGTAGCACTTGATGAGGCTATTATCACCTGCTTTAGATGATAGAGTACGCCCCACGATGAGATCTCGACGATAGCTCTCTGGCCCTGCAACTCGAAACTACACATTCAGCGATTTCTTATGTTGCGATAACAGGCTCTGCTCGTTTTCTGTTTCCAACCGTTCCATCTTCTTCTCCATCTCGGCTGTGCTGACACCTGGGTCCGTTTTGGTGAGCTTGCGACTGCTCATTTTGAACATGTTGCTCTTGGGCTGCTTCAACTCACTGGAATTCTTTTCTGAACTGATATTGAGCTTGAGTTCAGAGCGAGTGTATACAGCGGTGGGTTTGATAGGCGACACTTCTTTTTTCTGAGCCATGGCAGTACTAGTTATTCGCATTGTTCGTCGTACCCCGGCATTGTAGTTCAGAACCTTCGCAGGCGGGCGTTCCAGTGACTGACTGACGTATTCTTGTCTATTATCGATTGTCATAAGCTGGGCCTGCACCTTTGTTTGATTGGTCTATGCTTCCTACGGTTATTATTCCTCGGCGCCGACTATCTTGGTGTTTCGGCGAGCCACTACGTCTTTGTAGTACCGCATATGCGTCTGTGTTCGTCTGCTGAGATTTGAATCTTCTTTTCTCCTATCCTCGTATCCTTGCTTCAATGGAGATTAGAACTGCCAGCTGTGGTAAAGCAACCTCACCAAGTGGTTTATATTCTTGAGTTTGTGCAACACGTTGGTGTCGGTTCTTCGGAATCGCTGATCACCGTAGAAAACTTCCGACGATACAATGCGACGAAGTGCATCCATATCCCGAAACTCAGATCGGGTTACCCTGCTGTAGGGATTAAAACCCAGCATGTCAGCCACGCTTATCATCAGGTCCCTCCCGATCTCACGGTAGTTGTGTGTTCGATAGATTCTCTCGCACTGATCGTTTTAGGTAGGGGTATAGATGAAACCATTTTCGGTAAAGGCAGTGTTCGACTATTTCGTGGGTTCATTGGGTTGGCTGCTGCGATAGTAACCACATTCGACAGTGTAGGAATGCAAGACATTGGCGAGTTTATGCACGACAACCCTGCCACAGCCCTACTTGGTCTTGACATCCTGCTTGTCCTTCGCTGTCATCTGCCCCTCTGAGAAGTTGCAGTTAAAGTACTAAAAGTCACAGTTATTGAGCGCCATGACTCTACAGAATGCTTTGGCTTCAACATGCCTCACAAAATCCTCAAGAAAGTTTCCATAGATGAAGCACCCCTTGGGAGAATGATGTGCATGCAGATCAAAATAGAACATAATACGGGTGTTCAGCTGCTCAATGACGTTCTTAACTGCAAATATGGTCGGCCTGAATAATTTTAACTCTTACTGGTTGGTTGGATCGGGTTTGAGGTAGTCTCGATTCAAGTTCTGTTCGAGATCGTCGTAGCGGAAGTTGCCCATTGCGACGCCATCAGGGTTGAGCATTGGCACCACCATCACCACAAAGTTCTAACGGATGCGGTGGCTGCGCAGATCCTGCTGGTTTACCATGAAATTGATGATACCTTCAGCGACGTAGGAAGATGGAGACTCACTGGGGTGAACCCTGCTAGTCACCAGGATCACTGGTTTGTTGTAGGCCGGCTGGTTGTTGTTAGTTATGCTGATCAATCGGATAGGCCGACCTTGCCTGCTGACAGCTAGCGTTTGGTCGTCGTATACAATCTCACCTGCATACCCTTCGAATGTTTTGCGAACGTGGTTGTAGTACTGCTCATGCCGTTCATACGTATATGGGTAGTTGAATGAGAATTCAGTTGTCAGGTTAGTCCAAAAAGTGTGTGAAAACGACAGTACGAGCTGTTTGTCCTCTGACATCTAAATCATTTCCAGGGTACCTCCAGAGTGGTTCCCTCCAGCATCCTCTACCAGTCTCCATCGCCTTTGCGTAGGCACAGTTGGTAGGAGGTATCAGGTTTTTTGTCCTTTGCTGATTCGGCGAGGTAGAAATAGTACAAGATGGCCATCCCTTTGAGTCGAATTCGAATGCGTGTTCCCATGGGGAAGCCAATAACCGAGAAGTACAAGCAAGACTTGACAGCGCGTTCGCAGTCCGGTCTTCCGATGATATTGTACTGCATAAAATGTTGTGCTTACTGTAAGTGGGTCGAGCTGCTCCACTGTGAATAGGTTTCCTGAATCAAAGTTGCTGCTAAACTGCACCTCTGTGTCCTCGAACCTAAACTTGAAGATGCGGTGGTTGGCTGCAGCATCCATTCCTGAGCGATGCAGGATTATATTATATTGTGGTGCAGCGATTACAACCAAACAACTACGAGAGATCTATACTTTAGAACAAGCTAGTATCATCGCTTTTGGAATGGGTTTTGCCCGTAATACTGGCCCATACCCGGTTGAATTTGGTTCTGCACCTTTGGTAATGGTGATGGTGGGGCCGATGGTGGAATCTGCCTCCGATAGAACTTGACGTAGTCGGGTTACTCTTCGTACTGTCGGAGGAACTCGTTTGGTTCGGGGTAGAACTGTTGCTGAGAGCTTTGGCGGTCATGGGTGAGTTTGGCGTTGTGCATTTGTTGCTGAATCAGCAGTTCCTGCAGCTCCGGATCCACATAATTTCTCCCAACGAGATTCGCTGATGTCTGGCTTCGTTCGAAACGGTTGAGTTCACTTGGAAGGTTGATCCGACCGATTTACTGCTCCGAGGGCTTGTAGAAGTCCATTTATGTGCGGCTGTGGTAAGAGGGCGGGCCCTTATGGTAGTTCTTGCGATCAGCAGTTTTGAATGGGTTCTGAGGTCTTCGTTTGTCCCTAGCTCAGCTATGCTGTACTCATCGCCCTGCAGGAAAGGATTGGGTAGCGGTTAGCTGTACCCCGTACCGTGCTTGCCTTAGCTGTACGTTACGCTCTTGTCCAAGTTGGCATTCGAAACCGAAAACCTACTTAACTTCCAACGGCGACCTTTTTTCGTACTCGGCCATTCGCAGCAGAAAGTCTTGCTTGGTCCGGAGGTTCTTTGCCTAGCGTAGAAAGTCCTCGACAGCTTTATTGATGATTGTAGTGTCTTGTTCAGCCATGCCAACCACGGTATAATTATGAATAGCTTCCAGCAGTTCCTGAAGTATATGGCAGCAACGAAGCTGCTCGAAGAATGCGAAAGGTACCACAGCCAACTCAAACCGGGTTCCTTCGATGCACTGATGGTGAGTCTTACACTCAAATGTAGAGTAAGTACATCTTGGAACAACCAACCCAATCGACCTTCGAAAAGTTCATCCCTTAGCTTGAATTGTACCTGCGGGTGCTGCACAACGAAACGACGAATGCGGACACCCACCAAAGCATAAAACTGTTGGTGCGACGAGTCAACTTTGAGCTGGAAAGGTGCGGCGCCACCGCTCGACTGGCTGATATATGAGTGCCCCGCCATCGTATAATAATAAGTTGATCGATGTCCGAAAAGCCAGGAGCAAAGATGGAGGAGGTACACGCAGCTTACATCACCTCATCTATTGAGCCAACTGACCGAGAAGAGCTACCGGATTCCACCAATAAGCAACTCGCTGATAAGATGGAGGATATCAAGAAGGAGATTATGACGATGCCGAAGGATCCCGACCTATTCAAGAACCATCAGTTGCCGCTAGCACGCATCAAAAAGATCATGAAGAGCGATGAGGACGTGCGGGTACCTTTTGCTGTTATCCAAGATGATCTCTTCGGAGACGCCAGTACTGTTCGCAAAGGCGTGCGAAATATTCATCATAGAGCTTACGCACCGCGCATGGCACCACACCGAAGAAGCCAAACGCCGCACACTTCAAAAGAGCGACATCGCAGCTTGCATAGAAAGCACGTAGATTTTCGACTTCCTCATCGACATCATCCCGAAGGAAGATTTGAAGAGCAAGAAGCCGGAAGCCACAGCGATGCATAGCTTTCCGATGGGATATCCAAAGGGTCTCGAGCCAGCCTTCCACAGCCCCAGCAAGTATAAGTGATTACGGAGCCAGCCAGTGCTTGGTGGTTAGTGTTGGGTGTTGAGTGTTGCCTATAATCGTATTGGTATGAAGTGGCTGGTGTTGGGTCAGATTTTACTGTCGGTGGGCTACGTGTGGCATCTGGTACGAAGCTACAGCTGCAAGGACGTACCGCTGTACTTGCGAGGACTCATATTCAGCACATGGCTGCTCAGCTTCGGAATCGTGTTTATGCTGCCGCTGGACATTTACTACGTACGCGTATCACTGCATTCAGAGCATCAGTGCCAACGAGTCCGAGGAAAGCGTAGCCAGAATCAGCCTAGTGTGGAAGATAGTGTACTGGCTCAACTTCGTAATTACGTGGCTGCTGTTACCGGTTGCCCAGGAATATGAACTTGCAGGAGAGTTCGAATGGAAGGCCAAACTCAAACGGTCACTGCTGAACAACCTGATCATCTACGGTATCTTCGGGGTAGTGGGTGGTGGCATGCTCGTCTACCTTATCTTCAGGGGCAACTTCGATCTAGCCGAGCTGATGTCTATCCTCGCAGCTGCCTCTAACGTGTTCGGAATGGTATTGGTCGTCGTATTGCTATCTCATGGCATTGTGGAGATCCCCAAGAAGTTGTGGAGGGAAAAGAACTACGAGACCGCACTCAGGGAGAACCAGTATAACGCGTCGGTTGTGGCCGCCGAACGGGAAGAACTTCTGCACGAGCTGGAGCTGCGAGTAAAGTAAATCGTGGCACACCAACGTAAATATGGAAGCACAATGGATACCGAAACAATCCTGACTTTAGTTCCAGAGCCGCTGATGAAAGTCTGGTCGAGATCGGTTCCACAGTTCGAATAGGTGGATATCATAAATGTGCACAAGGAGGTGAAGAGGATGGTGCTGGATCTCAGTCGTCTGGATTCGAAGTGGTAGCACCTGTTGCTCCACACTTTCCGCACTGAAGACATCATTAAGGATATGAACAGTATCGACCATCAAATTGAATCTACGCTGTTTCACCAGTTTGGTTGCAAGGCAGTCAACAAGCTTGTGTGGTTCTGGCACTGCCGAATCAAGCTATACCTGTTTCCAGTGCTGTGCGTATGCCTTGCACTATTCGCGTTAGTCGTTGTGCTGGCCGAAGTATCGGTGTTCTCCAAGTGGTTCGAGGTGGTCAATGTGTTCCGGCTTGTGCACCGACTCAGCACATTCGTGCCAATCGACGTACATATCGTGTAAGTGTAGATATGCATGCTTGTGCCTCTCTTCTACATCTCGCTCTGTGTCTTCTATGGTCTATTCAAGCTCAAACTAGCTGGCTACTACGCACTCTACAAGGAGCACACTGATGCTCCTACGCTGATCTTTCACGCATTGTACATGATCCCTCATGTAGGAACTGTTCAAGAGTGTCGACCCCTCTCTGCTACAACTTCCTTCAACTTGTAGATGTTAAGGATAGCGCATTCTCTAGCGTCATGGGTACTGTCGATATCGTGCCTGTATTTGGTCGAACTTTTAACATCATCTTTCCAATGCTGCTGCTCATACTCATCGTCTTTAATGCCTTCGACATTTACAGCAAGGTGTCCAAGGCTGCTGGCATGCAGCGCTTCCAGTTCGATGAAGATAACCCTAGCACTCAGAGCATCGAAGACGGAAGACGACGTCTGCAGAAAGCCAGAGCTGAACTTTAGCACCGGATCCTAAACAGCCGTAACAAGGACCTCGCCGAGTACCAAAGCTACCAATTGGATGTACCCAATGTCCATACTAAGTTTTTTGTTACAGGCGCCAGTGGATCCTTCAGTGACGAGTAGCGACAAGCTTTCATCTGATGCTCTCCCGAACGGCAAGCCCTACTTCAATGAGTTCGAGCAGAAGGCGCTGGTACTCAAGATCCTCGACCTATGACTCTGCCGGCATACTCACTTGCAGCATAATATTAATGTTAGACTTACAGGTGCAGAGCGACTACGAAGTGGATCCAGTCGACGGTCGGAAAAAGGCACTAGTTCAACTGCGCAACCTAAGTCAGGTGCAAATAATGTACTAAGTATTGGTACGGTGGAGCAACACAGTCGTCGAACCATCATTTGGAATACTCTAACCAGGCAATACTGCTAACATCAAACTTATGCTGGGGGAACCGCTGCCAGAAGACCCGGTGGATCAGATTAAGATCAGGTATAGAACACAAGGTGGCCTGGACGACTCGGTTAAGAGTCTCCCGAAGTTTATCTGGATAGTCAGAAGAGAAGTCGAGCAGACAGATCCCAACCTGCATATGGATATGGTCGTTCCAGATAGCGCGAGCTCTGAAATTCTACGACGAACCAATCGAATAGCATCTACTCGGCGATACCGTACTGTGCAACTCATGCTTTACAGTGCTGTATTCTTTGCTGTTGGTTGGTTGCTCGGGAAGACCAACCCACTCGGTCAGCTCTGATTTATACGCCCTTACAACTAACTCTCACCTTCAATAGCGCAGTTATTATCAAATTTGGGTCTTACAAAGTGGGCAGGTATTCTTGGTCCGCAACCAAACAGTAATGCATTCACTGTGGAAGTTATGTGTGCACGGCATAGTCCTTAACACATCCTCATCGAGGAAGTCGGCAAGGCAGATCGAACAAGATTCGCACTGTGCCTTACTGTTCTTTGGGGTCTTGTACCTCCGCATGGGTAAGTTGTCAATCTGTAGTTCACCCGCGCCTTCTTGCTCATCCTCTTCATAGAAGTCTGCTGAGGTGTCTGACGGCTAACTACCGTCGTAGATGTAGTCATCGTAGTAGCTATCGTTATCCGATTCCTCAGATTCGATGTTGCATGTAGGCACAGTTGGTCTCGTTGACGGCTGTGCTTGCTGTTGAGGTCTTGCAGTCCCGAAAAACGTCGGTTCTCGATTGGCAGTTCCCAGCGGTTTCTTAATACTGTTCATATTGCCGATATGGATTATATTCGTTCACGTATAGAGTTTGGGATCGACCTCTGGGGGTAGCGCATCGATCGTCGTTTCTAGCTCCTTCTCGATCTTCACCACGTTCTCTTGGTCGCGTTCCGTAATCAAATTGATTGCCAAACCAATCTGACCGAACCTGCCACTCCTGCCGATTCGATGCAGGTAGGTCTCTGAGTTACATAGTTAAGTACCGGAATGCTGGGGAAAGTCAAAGTTGATGACCACGTTAACACTCTGCACGTCAATACCTCGCGAGCACAAATCTGAACTGACCATAGTCCTGGCCTCGCCACTCTTGAACTTGTTGAATACCTTGTGCGGTCTGCAGGGCTCATCTTAGAGTGCAGGAACAGGTTCTCATATCCCTTCTCCTTCAGTTTTTTGGATAGCATTTCAACTCGCTGGACAGAGCTGCAGAAGATGATGCACTGGTTGATGACGAGCTTTGCGTAGATGGTGTTGAGTGCCATTATCTTTTGCTTTTCCTCGACGAGGATGTAGTAGTGGGTGAGTCCCAGCAGCATCAGTTCATCCAT
>ERZ724508.105-NODE-105-length-57896-cov-5.652893_pt1 | contig 57896 bp, 47 predicted proteins | sample MGYA00376041_ERZ724508 | MGnify/ENA primary metagenome ERZ724508 (study PRJEB28724, sample SAMN07190887) | wastewater metagenome | isolation source: effluent of sewage treatment plant in Hong Hong | place: USA: Christiansburg, Virginia | collected 2016-03-01 ...
GATTTTCTATCCATTTTAAAAAGTGTGGTATAATAGGATAGATAATATACCTGTATAGTAAGGATATTATTAAAGGAAATAAAATAGAAAACTAAGAATAGAATATTTAAACAATCTAATATCTGATTATTCAATACAATATTTTATAGTAATCATAAAACTATTTAATCTTTATTCATAAAAAGTACCGAGGGAACAAAAGGAACTTGATATATACATTATGATTAAGAGGTTATACAGATTCAACGGTGTTAATATAGAACACATTTTAAAAGAAACATTTAAACACAAAGATTTATTTATTAAAAGACATCTATGGAAGTACGATTATTTTATAACTAAGATTATCAATCAAATGGTATTTAATAAATATACAGATGAGTACTATAGAATATCTACTGATAAATTAAACGCTCAATTCGGTAAAGTAAAAATAGATGGCAAAACAAAAGAATTATATTCTATCATCAGGAATGAACTAAAACAGGTAGGTATTATTAAGTATCATACTACAGGTGAATCGGATTTTAAAAATGGAGTATTTAAACGTTCAGCATATTACAAGATAACAAACGAGTACAGATGTAAGGGCTATAAGCAGGTAAATTATTTAACAGATTATATAAAATTGAAAATGGAAGAAGTGAAAGAATACACGGGATTGTATAGAAAGCTTAAAGACAATCTATCTATTATATCAATTGATTATGATGATGCTATCAAGTTTTGTGATGAAGCATTAAAGAATAAGTTAGTATTAAGGCCCAAAAAGAATTGTTATGTATGGAATATGGATAGAGTAATGAATGATCAAATCTATTCTTATTGGATTACAGCTATCAATGCTATTCATGATGGAGAGTACAATTTTAACGTTGATTTAAAGGGTACTGGAAGAGTATTTAATTTTCTAAGTAGTTTGCCTAAAGAATTAAGAGAATTTGTCAGGATCAATAATAAGCCTATTATAGAGCTTGATATGGCTAACTGTCAGCCATTATTATTTGTATCCTTATTAGATGAAGTGAAGGATAATCAGGATGTGATATTCTATAAAGAATTGTGTGAAGCTGGTGAGTTTTACAATTATGTAAGAGAATTATTAATAGCTAATGATTGTGAAGCAATAAATGATAAAACATTTAAAGTTGACTTCTTTGCTAAGATTTTTTTTAGTACTGAAAAGAAAAACTATAAATGGAGACAAATATTTGATAAAGAATTTCCATCCGTTTCATTTATGGTATCGAAACTAAAGAAGGATAACTATAAAGATTTAGTATGCATGTTATGCAGGGTTGAATCGGACATAATGATAAATAAGGTAAGTAGAACACTCATTGATTATAATATCTTTGAATTCTTTACTATTCATGATGCTATCTATACTACTGCTGATAATGTGGAGTTAGTCTTTAATCTATTAGTAGAAAAATTTAATGAAATGAATTTAAAACCTACTATAAAAATAGAGTAAAATAAAATGGCCAAAAAAGGATGTAAAGTAAACATTAAAGAAAATGATTTAATGAGATTAGATGAAGTTAGATCACTTATCTATAAGGAAACAAATATTATACAAAATAAGATTGATACTATTACAATATTGATTGATGAATTTATTCAAAGAAGAAAATCATCATAGCACTTAATAAATATCAATGTATCTTTAGGGAATAACTTATTTCTCCTGTCACAAAAATCATTAAAATTAAAAATAAACGTTGTTCGATGGCTATTAATATTATCAGGATTACTAGTAGATAGCTCATGTGTTCTTGCTTTTGTCAAATTTTCAATCTCAATCTCTAATTCATATACCTTTATTTTATCCGAAGAGGCATCTACAATAATACCGTCCCGTTGTAACATCTGAAATCCGTATTTATTGACATATTGAATAAGGTCATCTAAAATTTCATCAAGAATATCCCTACATGCAAATAATTGATACGAATAAGCAGTGACAATTTTATTTGAAATTTTAAGGGTGATAGCATACTGGAATAAGCCTTTTTGAACCATGAATGTTTGCTCTCCTTTTTTAAATAATATTTTAAATCCCATCTCATTTATTAGATATTTTTAGTTTCGTTATCAGCCATTTCCAATGATTTCTTAAACTTAACAATCAGAAAGGCCAACAGTGAGGTTTTGTTTATAGTAATTTTTTGCTTTTTGAAAAGCAGGTATTGAAGTAATAATAGATTATTATACGTCGCTTCATTAACCTTAATACTCTTGTATTTCTTCATATCGAATAATATTTCATATATATATTATTTTTCTCACTTCATGGTACAATGGCACTTTTTATCGGATCAGAAATATTTTTTCAAATAATTTCGTCAAAATAAAACTATTGACTTTTGATTTACTATAAAGGGTGTATTTAAAAAAAATAGTTATGAAAAATCAAAAATCAATCATTCTTCCTATCGGATACAATGGAACAGATGGAACAGTAATCACTGGAGAGCAAATCGAAGTAGTATTTTTCGATTTAAAACAAACAATTAATAATCTGAAATCAGTAATGAAAGTTGATTTAGGATTTGAAATCAGTTGTGTAAAACAAACAAGTGCGGTTAAAGTAAATTTAGTGGACGGTGATGAACACTTAAAAGTTCTCTCTGAAACTATCGTTTACTATCCTGAAGGGTACATCGTAATTCAGTTTAATATCAAGCATATTGAACAGGAGTTATTAGAAACGGAGCTCCTGACTTTAGAAACTCTTTTAAGCTGGACTGACTGCTAAAATTAAAATATAACCTCCTTTCTAACTTAGAAAGGAGGTTTATATTTTTATCAAGTTTTACCAATGTAGGATTATGTGCCGTGATACTTCATATATATAGATAAAATATATATGAATATGCACTGTTGGAATATTATCCTTCGGATAAAAGCAAAGACAAAAACTGAACTTAATGAGTTTAAAAATTTTGTGCACTCAGATTGCTTCCCATTGGATTTTCAAAAAATTATTCCAATATCTCCTCCAATTTTAGATCCATCATCAAAAATTTATCGTCCTCATTGGGGCACTTATTATAAGCCTACTTTTGTAAAAATTATGAAAGAGACTACCAAAACAATAAAGTATAACTTTGATGCCGATGAAATTCCCACACCAATTTTCATAGAAATAGCAAGGTTATTTCCCAATATCAAATTTTATTTTAATGTCGATCTGGATAAGAAATATATTTTTGGTGGTGGTATGCTGAAAGGAATATTTCGTTTCAATTGTTTTTCTGACAAAACTTCATTTGAATTAGACGACTTGTCTTCTGATATATATGAAAATAAAATTGAAAAGATGATTGATAATGCTAATAATAGGTATCCAAAAGCTACGAAATATGAAATTGAAAATCTATTTGATTTGATATACATATATGTACACTATGATAATATTCCTGATAAGATGAACTTTTTATTGAGGATTTACCCATCAGTTTTAAATTTTCCTTTACTACAAGATTATTTGAAGTCAGAATATCCAAGTTTATTCAGACATCATATAATTAATGATTTATTGGATTTGTGATCACCAAAAAATACCTGGAAATTAATATTATGAGAACAGAACTAAATCAATCTTTTGCGAAAGAAGTTATCGATTTTTTAAAGGCAAATTCAAGCAAGACATACGCATTCTACCCAAGTTCGGGTCGTGATGAGAATGGAAATAAGTGGAAAAACTGTCCGTATGATTTCATTATTCTTTGTGATAAAGAAGTAGGAAAAGATACAATTATCGGCAAGATTATTAGCATAAGAGCTGATAATAATTATGCATTACGTCTGATTTATGATGCAGGCATTAAACTGGATTGCATAATATGCAAGGTTTGTGGTCGCTTCGAAGGTGGTAATTATGAGAGTAATAATTCAATAGAGTGGCTCGGAAGAATATTACCAATCATGAAAAATGAATTTATTTATATTACGAGTGCCACAGGTAGAATGGAGTTAAGCAAGAATTACACGGAAGGGCCAGTGCGACTTATAAAAGGCGAGGATAAGCCCATTTGGTTAGGAGATATTCCCAATAGTCGCAGCCCTGTTCTAAGACTAATTGTACAGAGACTTGCTAAAACCTTTCATTCACAATACACAATTGATACTGGAAGAACATCCATTACAATACAGCGAAAATCTATTTGGAAGGATGTTCGAAATGGATTAGATGGTTATTTTATTTCTAAACGAAATCGTAAAGCAATGGATAATTTTCTATCTATCTATGCCAAATCAAAACTAAGGTATTTAGAAGACTATATATTTGAAACTAGTATTTTACCAGCACTTGAAGAAGCGGAACGTATGAAGTGGAATACTATAGGTTTCACTCCTTGGGGGAAAGGTGATTATAATCAATTTTTAAAAGATTTAGATAGTTGGAAAGGTGAATACCCAAAAGTCATTAAACTGTATCATCTGGAGAAAAAGTGCTTTAGTATGCTTTACAATAAAGCGAGTAATCTTATTCCAAAAAACGATAGATGTCCCGATTGTAAAGGAAGAGGTTGTGATAATTGTAATGGATTTGGAGTATTAATGGACTATACTGATATACCATAATTGATATTTATTCGTTATTAAGAAAATGGAAGTTTATGAAAGCATTAATTTTCCTTTTACTTTTTTATCCTTTTGTTGGATATACCCAACAAGAACTACCCTTGACCTTCCAGAAAAAACTAAAACACCATTATCAAAAAGGTAATTATGATGAGGTTTTACTATCCATTAAAACGTTTCAGGATAAAGGTTTTGACAATCCAATAACGTATAAGTATAAGGGTACTTATAATAAAAACTTTGAGCTATATAACTACAAATTCAAGGCGGAGTGCGCTCTAGCAAAGACTGGTAATTACAAGATGCTAAAAGAAGCAATGATTGACTATGCGTATCTTTTATCCATTTCAAATGCTGAACAACTAAAAAAGGATAGTTTAATTTATCAGGATTTTAATTTAATCATTAAAGGGCACGTAAAGAAATCCTATTCTAATGAGAATTGGAGAGAAGCTGAGATCAACCTTTTATATCTTACGAGATTTTTTAACGATACAATTCCTGAATATCGAATGTTATTTGAACCCTGGTATGGAATTGCTCAGGAACCAACAATTGCGCAAATAGATAGCCTTGCTTCCTTACCAATGAAGTTATCTATCTCTGGGAAACTTCTGGCCAATTACCTCACAAAAGGATTAAAAGATGATAATAGTAAGGCGAGAGCCATCTTTGTCTGGATTGCCAGTCATATCAGATATGGATGGAAAAATGATATTACAATCTATAAGAGCAGACGAGGTGTGTGTGCAGATTACGCTTTACTATTTAGAGAACTAGGGAATTATGCTGGGCTTGAAGTCGTGTATCTTACAGGAATTGCAAAAGGTAAAAACTACAATATTGATTATCCAGAAGAAAGTCTACACGCATGGAATTCTATTCGAATAAACGGAGAGTTCAAATTAATAGAGACTACTTGGGCTGCAAGTTCGGGTAATTGGAATTACTATTTCTGTGCGGATCCAAAATCATTAATCAATACACACTTTCCATACAATTCCTTTTTTCAATTATTGGATGAAAAGGTAACTTTTGAGGAATTTGTTAATGGAAATAAAATAGAATCTCAATAAAATCAATGTTCTGTTGGAAGCAATATCACATTACCTTCGACCCAAAGCGTAATTTCATCTAGCGGAAAATCGCTGAACGAAAATTCCTGTTCTGCCAGAACTTTTTTGCTACCATCTGTTCCAGTCATTTTCCATCTTTTATCTTCTTTCAGATATTTGAGTGTCCATGTTTGAAATGCTTCTTTTCTTAGCTGAGGCTGGAAACTACATATGAGATCTATGAGCCAATATGCTTTTCCTTTCTCCCGAACGAAATTGGCTCCTTCGGTTAAAAGCATTATTATATTAAAAAATGTATGTTGGAAATATTGCTCACTTCCTGTAAAATGAGGAAGTGAGTTTTTAAATTCTTGCTTATCCATATCTGAAAAATAGAATTTTGGATTATAAAGAATGAATTTTAAGAAATCTAATTCAATTATAAATCTTTTATTTTTTTTAACATCTCCTCCTCATTAGGAAGTATAATTCCATTATTAGTAAAATATACTAAATGGATTTTTTTAATCCACTGATTTAAATTTGACATTTCAAACACTGGATTACCATTCGCATAATAACTATCATATTGCTGAAATATAATAGGCAGTTTTTCCGTGGTAATTATATTAAAATATTTTAATGATGTATCATAATCTCCGTTACTCCAGTATAAATAGGCTAATGAAAGATATATCATTGTTTTATTGTAATTTTTTTGTTCATTTTTCAGACTAACAAGTAAAGTTGATGACTTTTGATTTACTAAAAAAGTTTTATATTCTGCATTTTTTAATCTTGTTAATGGTAGTTGATATCCCAAAAATAATTCTAAGCTATAATAACTTTTAGCGTATGTGGATTTTACTAAAGAACATAAAATATCTTCTTCGGTTTTCAATTCCTTAATTTCTTCCCAATTTATATTAACCTTTTTGGGGTAACTATTAGCATAAAAATCACAAGAACACTTGGAATTCGTCATGTCATAGACAAAAATTTTATTGAGCGTGAAATTTATTAACGTTGAAAAGTGATCTCCCTCATACCAAGTTTGCTCTAAACCATATGCCTTGATAGTAATTCTTGAATTTTCTTGATTTATATCAATGCTTTGAATGAGGTTCTCGGCATAAATAGCGTTATTTATTGGAACGTTATTTTGAAATAAAATTTTTATCAAAGTTGCTTGAACTGCCCAGTCATAATGGGAAGATTTATTGAAGTTAAATGTGAAAGTTTTGTCAATTAATGGAGATTTTAATAATAATTGATTTAGTTCTTTTAATTCACCTGAGCGTACTCCTTCTCCGTATTTTTTATCAAATGCTTCTAGTTTTTCAATTGTTGGCATATTTATGATATCATTTAATAAAGCACGTTTTTCAGCATTATTAAAACTGGTAGAGCCAATTTGATCTGGGTATTTAGTTCGAAGTATTTTAATACATTCAGGATTTTGACAGTCATCAATTTCCTTGTTGAAATTGTTTATTCTAGATTTTTCAGCTTCTTCTTTATCTTCTATTTCTGTAATGTCTATTCCTTTATCATTATAAACCGCAACAGCATGCCCATCCTTGAAAATTGTCTTATAACCTTCTGCAAAGTGGTATTCTTCACAGTTCTTCCATTCTCCATCCCTTTCACCATTCACATAATTGCCTTCTTGAAATATCACAGTTTTCGCATCTGATCCAAAACCTAATTTCCAAAATCCAGTTCTCATGTCATTCGTATAATTACCTTGGTCTAATAGTATCTGATCTTTAGAATTAAAAATCTGAAAGTTTTTATATAAGCCATTCAGCTTATCATTTGAGTATGTAGAAATCTCATAGAATTGATTATAAGAAATTCCAAAAGCATTACTATAATCACGCTCATAACGAGTTTTTTCCCATTGTCCATTTTTCTTTCCGTGAGAATATGAACCCAATATCGCTCTTGAACCATTTTCAAAATATTGGATATAAGTGCCATGTTTTAAACCCTGAGCATCTTCATCCCATCTTTCATTAACTGTTGTTTTTGAACCTTGTTTGTTATAATACCAAGTTCTTGCTGGAGGCGTTGTTTGAGCGTAAATAATGAAATGGGTCATTAGTAACAAGAAAGAAAAAAGGGAGGACTTCTTCATGAGTAGTTACGGTTTGAATTGTGAAGTGAAATTTTTTAGTTAATTATTGTTTGTTGAACAATAGGCTATTATTTACTGATATTGGCGCACTATTATCAATTGTAGTATAGATAGGTATTGTGTTATTATCATATAAAGTTGAAGCAGATACTGCTGTGTATGTACCACTATTATATGTATATAATTGTCCTGCTGACGTTGTTTTATTTATGTCTGTGAATTTTGTGCCGTTTGAAAATATGTAGATATATTTTGTCAAACTTCCATCCAGATAAATATGCGGTGCGACATTCAAAAAACCATTTGCTTCTACATCAGGACTGAATGGTACCGTTTCAGCGTTGCTAGTACCAATAGTAGAAATTGGTGCGGTGTTAGTGAAGAGATTAGCAATTGCAATTTTTGTATAAGTCGAATTAGCAAAAGCATATAAATTACCTACTGGATTGGTTTTATCTGAGTTATAAAATGCAGTGCCATCAGAGAAAATGTAGATATATGTAGGAGTAACACCGTAATCCTTATAAACATGTGAGGTCATCACCGTTATTGTTTGTGTAGCTGTAGCCGAGTTAAATGTAGCATCACCTGATTGTGTTGCAGTGAATGTTACTGTACCTTCTTTAACAATTGTAACAACACCTGTACTCGTTACAGTTGCTACAGCAAGGTTACTACTTGTGAATGTTATAGCTAATCCAGAAGATGCTATCGCTGACAATGAGAACGAAGGATCACCCACTGATTTAGACGGTATTGCTCCGAATGTAATTGTTTGGTTCGATTTAGTAGGTGTCACAGGAGCAGGATTGTCACTTTTTTTACCACAAGATGTTAATACTAATGCTGATACAGCAATTATTGCGATTGTTTTCAAGATGTTTTTCATAGTCTAGTTTGTTATAAAAATTACAGTTCGTACTAATTAATTACAGCTCTAATATAATAGTCTTTAATTAAATATCCTCTTAATAAAGGGTATTCTATAAGAGATTAGTTTAATAGAGGGCATTGATTTCTTTTACCAGATGGAAAAGAAACCTGCTAAAAAACCGACAAAAGCTGTTAAATCAGTTAGTAAGAAGCCTGCAGCTAAAAAAGCTGTGAATAAAAAAACAGATAAGGATATTCAAAAATTAGCTGCCAGAATACGAACAATCAGGAAGAAGCTTGGCTATACCAACGCAGACTTCTTCGCATATGAACATGAGATTACAAGAAGCCAGTTTGCCCGTTATGAAACAGGTGAGAATATCAGATTTAGTAGTTTGATGAAATTGATAAAAGCATTTGGAATGACACCTGAAGAGTTTTTTAGCGAGGGATTTGAGTAATTAAAAATAAAGAAGTCATGAAGTTATTTTCCTATGTTTTACGCTTTGATGATGGGGCTGCACCAAATCCATATGGAGAGAAATGTACCCTAGCAATTTGTAAGCCTGCAATAAGAAGAAAGGTAGAGAAAGGTGATTGGGTAGTCGGTACTGGATCCGCAAATTCGCCGATTGGTAATATTTCGAAGCATGTCGTTTATGCAATGAAGGTAAGCTTTGTAATGACTTTAAAGGAGTATGATACTTATTGCAAATCAAAACTGAAATCAAAAATACCCAATTGGAATGGCCCCTTTGAAATGAAGGTTGGTGATTGCATCTATGATTATTTCAATGGAGAAGAACCTAAGATTAGAGGACAAATTCATGGAGAGCAGAACAGGGATAGAGATTTAGGAGGAAAGAATGTCTTGTTAGCAGAAGAATTTTATTATTTTGGAGATAACCCAATTTCAATACCAGCATACTTACATAAAATCATCAAGACTAACCAAGGACATAAAAAAATTGAAGCCGAAGATTTAATTAATGATTTCATTCAATGGATTTCAAAGATGCCTATTGGGATTTCTGGTACTCCTCAAATGAAGGAATATATTATGTCAATGAAGGTTGGGGCAGATTGTAGCTCAAAATGTTCAGAAGATTTTATTGCCATTGATAGTTCGTATGAAGAAGAAACGATATGTTAACCTCAAACTTTCTTAACGAGCCAAAACATCCTCCTATCCATTCCTCAACTAAGGCTAAATCCTCAATGATGGTATCAAATGTAATGGTTTGAGTAAATCTTGTACTAAAGAACTATTAAGACTTTTTAAATAACCTTTTCATTCTGGTAAAGTATTGTCTGATATATGTTTTCGCTATTTCTTTTATAATAGGGTTAATTTGTCTGATACTTAGTTTATCTCTTTTTAAACACTCGCAAACCAAATCTCCGATATCAAGGAAGTAACTATTGATAGGTATTTCGCTTGAACTGATGGGATCAAAACCACCATTGTCATTATTTTTTCTTCTTCTGATTGATTCTACTTCACTATCCCAAGAAGAGATGCCAAACTCAATTGCATGGTCTTTGCCTTTTTGAATAATTTCGATTGGTTGCATATGTATATTAGTTTAGATAGCTAATGTAAGAACTCTTTTAACAAGAGTTAAAAAGCAATTTAATAAAGATATAGCTTACTTGGTGGTACTTAAATGTTTTTTATATTTGTTTAAATTTTCATTTTTCACTTACAAGTCTACGAACATAGCTATGGTAAATACAGAGATTAAAATTAATAAGGAATTATTGGAAAGTAGTTTAGAAGAAACCAGAGAACAACTACTTAAAGAAATTACTCACGGGGCAAAAGATTTAAATAAGCTTATAGAGTTAAAGATAACTATCGGTTTTTTGAACAATCAGATTAAAAGAAATAATCTTCAAAATAATTAATCATTATTTAAAATACAATCTCATAAAAATAATATGTACCACACAGCTACTGAAATACCAACTAATGTCAGCGGAAATTTTATATATAACAGCTTAAATCATTTGTATTATTATTTTTATACGCCTCAAAATACCTATGCAGAATTGGTGATAATAGAATGTATTCCCAATAATATTAAAACTACTAATCATAGGATATTGCCTGTAAATTCTCTACTTACTTTAAATAATCAAATTGTAAACCTCTATCTAAGTTTAAATTCTCAACATATTAATATGAATTATGAAGAATACATATTAACAGTTAGCGACACTACTAATATTACTAAGGGAAAAGTACCCTTACGAGTAATTTTTTCTAATTTTTTTGAAAAGGTTATTAATCAAGATGGAGAGGAAATCAGTATTAAAGAAACAACTATTGCTGCCTTCAAAATAAATATCAATAATTATTATGGAAAATTATTTTAATATGGGTTCCTAAGCCAATATCCAATGGATTCGACAAAATTAGAAGATATAGTTCATAATAATATAATAAATCTGGAACAATGGACAGACGCTATTAATCAGTATATGCCTTATAGTTTCGGAAGACTACAGTTAGAAGAAAATCAAGCAAAGGATTTAACATATGAAGTTGCCAATGCTCTCCACGGTCTTCTGGATATATTTATTCAGTTTGGAGAATTCAAGGACAATTGGAAAGATGCAGGTTTTCGTCCGTATCATTTTGGAATATATTATTCTATGATAGCAGAAAAGTCTGGATTTAACGTAGAATTGGGTATGGATGAAAAAGGAATATACCTTCAAATGTTATTGAATAATGCAGGAAATCTAAAAAACATGAATGATGAATTTTGGAAGAAGTTTTTAGAATTGGAAAAATATGGTTCTTTTGAATTCGTTGAGAATGCAAGTCCTTCTTCCAAAGAATTGCCTCAACTATTCAAAGGTTATAAAAGCAACCTGTACAGATTAATGAGGAACTACTTTATTTTTGAAACTCAGTATGGTGAAGTGACCGAATTAGGATGGCTGACAGTAAGATGGAAAGGAGATAGTTTAGACGACATTTTAAGAAATGGATGTATGGCTTTTAAAATACTATATCAGTTGAATTACTCTCTATGGAAGATTAGTGATTTAAGAAGTAAGAAGAAGTAATCCATAACATACATTTTCTGGCAATTTTATTAATGATTTTGGTAATGAAGTAATAATACTTTAATAGGTGGACATTAATATACCTAGGTTTATATCCCTTACTAATCGGCAATTCTTCTATATCCATACAATTCAAACCATATAATCTCTTCATGTACATATATAAAGAGTAATAAAAGTTTTATGCGCCCCAATATAAAATCACACAATTGTTCCGCATATTTAGTTGTTTTCTGAAAAATAAATAATCGTGTATTACAGAATTAGTAGTAGGACGTAGAACAATACTTTAATCATCTTTTGTTTTATAAAATAAATAGCAGATATTTAAGAGCAGCTATTTTTTGGATAGATAAAAGATTTACTTTTTTGCAATTCAAAACTTAGTATTCGAATATGGCTTGATATATCCGTTTAAGGAGACGGAATATGCTCAACATATGAAATATACATTACCACAAACCTATCCGATAAATGAATGAATAGAACAATAGACATAGAATTTAACAAATTCCCAGTTACACCACAGGAAAATCTTTTAGACACTAATACTAATGGCTATTTGAAATTCTTAGATATTGACCTTTTAGAATTAACAGCACTATATAAAATAGAAGAGTTTGATGATTATTCACTACCTACAAGTTGTAAAGAATATCCAGCGCTACATTATCTTATTGCTAATACAGACTTATTTAAGTTTATATTAGGACAGCCAGGCAAAGGGAAAGACTCAAGAAGAGAAAATTCGAGAGTTTTAGGACAATCTCTTTGTAGATATTTTAACTCAAAATTTTTGAATGCCCCATATATGGCTAATATTTCAGACTTTATTGGAAGGCAATTAAACGACGAGTTCAACAATGTAAGAATTGAAAGAAAATCTTCAGGTGATACACCTGATTTTATTTCTGCTAGCAGTAGTCACTCAATATTTCTATCTGAAGCAAAAGGTCGAAGACGAATAATTCCATTTACAGATAAGGATTTTGATAAATGGAGGAAGCAATTTGATAGGATTTCTATTTTGAGCAACGACACAGAGCTAAGTTTAAAGGGATATATTTTTGAAGTTGCGATTGCAAACGAGAAAAATAAAATATCTAATAGTAAAATTCTTGTCGAAGACCCTTATACAAGTGGCGAAAAATTTGAATATAATGAAGATTTATTCAATCTAACCAAGTATGGGCATTACAAACGAGTGCTGCAGAAAATGGGTCTTCAATTCATTGGAAATGCTCTTATTTATAAAGAGAAATTAAGTCAAAACAAGTTTGAATTTCAAACCTTCAAATCAAAAAAAACAAATAAAGAATATATTGGGGTTTTCATGCCTAAATCTCCTTTTATATTCGATTTTCCTTATTGGGAAATAGGAATCAGAGAGTATCGTCAAATTTTCAAGAGACATTCATCATATTTCTTTGGTATAGACAAGACTGTTTTCAAAAAACTTATTAGTGTAGCCAGAGGTAGTAAAGAAAATTTGGGCAATATTGAAATAAGTAAAGGAGACTTTTCAGATGAATCACATTTTTTATTTGAGGACAGTACTTTATTGTGTGATCCATATTTAATTTCTATTGGCGACTTTGAGCAATTTTAAAATACAGTTGCCAACAATGTATTGTTGTTATTGCAAGTTCGCATCCAAGGAGATTTCAGTGCGTCAAACCTCCATGAATAATTTGTATATTAAAGCATACTTTCGTTTGTGTTTGTGGATATAAGAACTAACACCTGCATCAACAAACAATACTATACGTTAGCAGCAAGGCAAGACAAACTCAACCAACATGGAATTTAAAATTGACAGTTCAAATTATCATAGTCATCTTAAAAATGATAAACTAATAGTTATCGATGATGACTTTATAAAAAATAATAATATCTCCCCAAATGCCTTGATAAAACTTGAGGGGATTAAAAATAAAGATGTGATGTTGTATGTGAAAGACATTCAACAAAATGAATTAAATGTAGAAGTTACAGATTCTTCACTGTATGGAATCTTTTTTGAAAGTGCTACTATTAAAGAATTGAAACTATTGTCTTTGGTTATCTCAGAATATAAAGAGGCTAAGTTTAAGACATTTAAAACTTATTTTGATAATTCAAATCTAAAATCAATTTGGATGTATGACTCCAAGTTCTTTAATGGATTTTTAATCCGAAATGAGTCAGTTGTTGATAGCATTCGTATTCATGATTCTTCTATAGACCATTCATTTACACACAACGATTCAATATCATTAAAAATAGAGATAGAATCATCAGTGATTGATGATTTAAATTTTCAGAAAGTTGATATTCACAAGAAAGGTATAACATCAACCATAGATAAGATAAACATTTTCAGAACAGAAGTCAGAGATGGTTTCAGAATATTTGATGTTGAGTTTAAAGAACTACATCTCCACAAAACCAATGTTATTGAAAGTAACGAATTATCAGATTTCAAAAAGGACATTTTTGTTTCCTTACCAGATAAATATAAAGAAGTTGATAAAATTGAATTTACAGATTGCAATATAAATCGAAGGGTAATTATTTCTTTAGAAAACTTAAAAGAATTTTACACTCACAAAAGTAGTTTTCTTTCTTTTCGTATAAATTTTTGGAGAATTATTAGTTTTAAGTTTATTAACAATACAGTATTAGAAAATATTTTTTGGGGATTTCAAAATCATTTAAAAACAATTGACAGTTTTGTTTTTAATAATTGCCAAATCAAAGGGGAATTCTATTTAAGTGACACTGATTTTAAAGAAACAATATCTATACAAGGAACATCATTCAAATCATATCCTTCGTTTTTTGTACATAATACTATTTACAATACATGTGAGGTCAATTTTGAATATAGCAACTTAACTAATTTTGTATTTCAGAATATTCATTTTCAGAATGTCAGCTTTGACAATATTGATATAGAAAATGTAGAATTTAAAAATTGCGAATGGGAATCCTTCTCTAAACCATTTTACGACAGATTGAAAGTTCAAAATGAAAATAAAGAGAATCCCAATATTGAAGATTTAATAAAGAATAAAAACATTTATTCTAAATTGAAATCTCGTTTTCAAAAAGATAACGATCACATTACCTCAGGAAAGTTTTATATCTCTGAACAAGAAGCTAAAAAAGCAATCTCATTAAGAAATAAGAGCTATTTTGAACATCTTTTGCTATCGTTGCATAAGAACATAAGTTCTTATGGTGAAAGTGTTTCAAAACCCATTATAATAATGTTTTTCATGATTTTAGCTTCATCTGTTATCTACATATTTACAGGCTTTAATTCTGGCGAACGGACAATAAGTTATGAACTTACTTTGGACTTAAACAATACTGGACAAACAATTAAGGATTTTATGCAATCAATTATTTTTAGCGTTAAAAATGTTATCCCATTTTCGGTTGGAAATAATTTCTTTCTGAATAGTTCTAATATAAAACTAACGCAAGTAATTGAATTGATTCAGAAAATATTTAGCTTAATTTTATTTGCAAGTTTTACGGAATCATTTGTAAGATATTTGAAAAAATAAAGCCCAGCTGCTAACAATGCATATACAAAATAGGAGAGATAGTAGTAAATTCAACCGTTGTATCCCGCTTCAACTTTGTAATGGTTTGATAAGTTTGAAGCCCGCAATCGCCTACTTTGCATATACTAACAGTTAGCAGCAAGCATAGAGACCCACAGTCAGTCATGAAAAGAAGAAACAGCATAGGACTTTCAGATAGCGAATTAGAAAGTTACATGAAAGTGTTGACCGATTCTTTTGGATTGAAATGGTTGGAAGCAAAATCTGACCATCCGCTTCAATTATTATGGAGCAGAAATGATGAATTATCTACAAACGAACTTATTTCTTTAGCATATTCTATAAAAGAATTATTAGAAATAGATTCAGCGTGGACAAAAAAGCAGTTGCAAACTATCAAGGGCAAAGATAAGAACAATTTTAAAGGTGCAATCTTTGAAATTCTGGGCTTGAATATGATGCATAATGCAGCCGAACACCCTATTAAACCTGCCAAATTTAATCAAGCAGGTTATGACGGTCTGATAACAAGAAATGACAATACAGAAATAAGAGTTTCAATTAAAAACTATGGAGTATCAAGTTCTCAAAAAGCCTTTGAAAAAAAAGCTAAGTCTGTTGAAAATAAAATGTTGGCTTTGCTCAAAAAATATAAGTATCCTCCCGTTCAAATTTTATTAGATTTTCCAGACAAATATCCTGACGAAAGGGATTGGAAAATGTTGGAAGAAAGATTGGACGATATTTTCAAAAATCAAAGAAATCAGGACGAACCTTTTACAGCTTTGGTTGAACCGAAAAACCCTGCGTTTGAATTATCAAAGGAAAACAACAGGCAAATATTTATCATCATCATTTATCCATTCAAATTACCCAGTGAAGAATTTCACGAAAGTTTTTACTCTTATACTTTGATGATTTCCGCAAAATATCACGATAATGAACACTTGAATTTATTTAGTAAAATGAATGAAGCGTGCTCTAACTTATTGAAACATTCTGCCAGTGAAAACGAGATAGTTACTAATTCATTATTACTACACCTACCCGAAACAATATCATTAGACCAATGTATAACTTGGCTTGATAACTATTTTGAAGAATTTTCAGGCAAAGAAATTTCATTTGTATTTCTATATCAAACAACGGTTGCGACAGACCTAAAAACAAATTTTGATGGAATTAATCATAGTTTCAAAATTTATATAAAAAAGGGAAGGCAGTTAAATGGAAACTTTAAATTTGAAGTGCCAGTTGGTATTATATCTGATAAATCCACAACACCAATCTACATTGCCGAACATCCTAATGGTAAAAGAGAGACAATACCGTTAGAGGATAGATATATTTATCAGCACGGGGAACATTATTTGAAAATGGTTCCAAACGGAAAGGGAGGATATGATGGTAATATTAGAAAAATAGGAAGTGGTGTTCATACAAATCTTGTAATGCAATTTCCAGGACAAAATGAAAAGACAGTTATAAAAGGAAAGTTTGCACCAACAGACGAATTATTAATACTTTGAGAAAATGCCTGCTGTTAATAATTTATAGTTATTTATGCAGGTTCGTATCTAAGGATATTTCAGTGCATATAATTCCCATGAATAATTTCTATATTAAGGCATACTTTTGTTTGTGGAAAGATATAAGCAAAAACGCCTGTATCAACAAACAATATTAGACGTTAGCAACAACCCTAAGACGACAAAAATATTTAACAATAATAATAAAAATGGCAAAATTTCTAAACACCACAGGAGTTTCTTATCACTTGGAAGAACTTATAAAAGGAACTAAAGATAAATTAATTTTAATCAGCCCTTACTTACAATTTACAGACAGGATTAAGGAACATTTAACTAATTTAAATATTCAAAAGCGTGACATTAGAATTATTTATAGAGAAAATAAACTTCAACTTGAAGAAAATAATTGGCTAGAAGGCCAAATTGGTATTCGAACAAGTTTATGTAAAAATCTTCATGCTAAATGTTACATAAACGAAAATGAAGCAATTATTACATCAATGAACTTGTATGAGTTTTCGCAACAGAATAATAACGAAATGGGTATTTACATTTCTAAGGCTCAAGATTCAGACTTGTATAATTCTACACTTGAAGAAGTTCAACGCTTATTAACCATTAGTGATGAAATTAGAGTTACTGTTAAAAAAGTCACTGCTGATACTCCACCGAAAACTGAAAAGAAAATAATTGAACCAAAAAACACAAATGCAAAATTAATTGACAAACAGACAGGATATTGTATTCGGACTGGAGTCTCAATTCCTTTCAATGTTGAAAAGCCAATGAGTTATGAAGCATTTAAATCTTGGAGTAAGTATAGTGATTCAGAATATGCTGAAAAATTTTGCCACTTTTCTGGAGAACCTTCAAACGGAGAAACATGTATAAGTCGACCAATTCTAAAAAAGAACTGGAAAAAGGCAAAAGAGATTTTTGATGTATAACTCTACACACAAAAGGGATGTTGCTAACTATAAGTAGCATTTATTGTAGGCTTCTTTAGTCATTTTAATTGCGGTGCTTTTAAGTCCGCATGAAATAATTAAATTAAAAAGGTTGTGCGGGTTCGGTGATAAGGAAATCTTAGTGCTTTAAAGGCCTACAACAAAAGCATCCAAAACCTTTACCAGCAAGGCTAAACGAAGGGGCAATACATGGGAACAATGAAAAGTAATGAACAGTGGGTTCAAGAAGCAATGAAAATTCATGGTAATAAATATTGCTATGATAAGGTTGTCTTTATGGGTAATAACGTGAAAATATGTGTAAAATGTCCAGAACATGGAGAGTTTTGGCAAACACCCAGTAATCATTTATCAGGTAAAGAATGTTTGAAATGTTCTTATGAAAAGAGAGGCAAAAAACTAAAGAGTACAAATCTTAGATTTATAGAAAAAGCCCAAAAAGTACATAATGACAAATACGATTACTCCAAATTGGTATATGTAAATGCAAAAACCAAAGTTTGTATATCTTGTCCTAAACACGGTGAATTTCATCAACTACCATCAAAGCATTTGACAGGAAATACGTGTCCAAAATGTGCTGATGAAATGAGAAACATAAACAATACCAAAACAAATGACGAATTCATTGAAGAATCTAAAATCATACATGAAAATACGTATTGTTATGATAAGGTGGAATATATAAATGCTAAAACTAATGTTTGTATAATCTGCGAAAAACACGGAGAGTTCTTATGCACTCCAAATAATCATTTAAGAGGAAAAGGTTGTCCAAAATGTGTTGGAAAAAATAAAACCAAAGAAGAGTGGATTATACAAGCTAAACAAATACATGGAGATAAATACAACTATTTTAAAGTTGATTATAAAAAATGTGACACGAAAGTATGCATTAATTGCTTTGAACACGGAGATTTTTGGCAAGTAGCTCAATATCATTTGAGTGGTAATGGTTGCCCAGCCTGTAAACAAAGTAAATTAGAAAACGAAACTTCAACAATTTTAAATAAATTAAATGTAAAATATGAAAGACAATACAAACCTTTATTTTTAAAAAATGGTAAAGGGCAACAATCATTAGACTTTTATATTCTCGATTATAATATTGCTATTGAATGTCAAGGTGAACAGCATTTTAAACCTATTGATTTTGCAGGAAAAGGTGAAAAATGGATGAATCAATTATTTGAAAAAAATAAAAAAAGCGATGACAGAAAACTCAAAAAATGTTTAGCTAATGGTATGAAAATGATTTATGTTATAGACAATGAACAATATCGTAAACGCAAATATCATTTTGATATTGCAGAACCCTTTTCAGGTAATGTGAGTTATGAAGTTATACATATAAATCATTTTGAGAATCACATAAATCGTTTAGACGAAATAGCTCATTTTTTCGATTAGTAATGATGAAGAACAGTGATTAACAAATCGACTGATAAAAGTCCTGCTGGTAACAGCCGTTTTGGAAAAGAGTGGGTTTCGTGCTTCTATGAAAGTGAAGTGCTAAATTCAGGCTTTGTACATCTAATGAAGTTTAGTGATAAAAATATCCGCCTTCGCAAAGCGTAGCAACAATTGATGGAAGATTTAATAATTTAACTTATGGCTCAACTATTTTTCACATCTTCGTTAATTCCCAATAAGAAAGTATTCTCATTGGAACAATTATTTGAATTTGTTAATCCTGCAGACATCATTCTGGTATTTGATACAAATCTTGTAATATATTACAGGGATTTATATTTGAATTCAAAAAGAGTTTCAACAACTGATGAATTAAGTGATATTTATTTAATATTACGATATTTAGTAGAACAAATTCATGGATATGATCTTGAGGTTAATGCTTCTATTGGTGTAGATGAATCTTCAAGGCAAAAAGAAGATTTTAGTCTAAATATGGAAAAATTTAAACAGACGCAATTAGCTCTAATATGTCTGTTTTCGATGGATATTGAAAAATTAGATGAATATATCAAAAAAGAAATAGTGATTGAACCTGTAATTACAAAAGGGAATTCGACCTTATCAAAAATAAATTCACTTTCTCAAATATCGATATTTCAAAATCCGCTAATTATAAGCTATGTAGCAGCACTTAAAATATTTATACTTCACAATAAATTAAGTAAAAAAGTAATAACCCCACGAGAAGCATATGAAGAGTTCTATCTATTTTTAGCTAAAGAAATTAATTGTATAGGTGCAACACTTATAATGTTTGCGTTGCATTTATTTGGAGGAGTTGAAGAATTTAAAGCAATGTTGTTTACTAAAGCCAAAGCATCTAAAGAAGATAAAATCCACCAACTTTTCAATGGAGCAATAGATTTAATTTATCCATATATTGTAAATAAAATTCAAGAAATATTTCCAACATTGAATAATAGTAAGAAACTAATTCCAGTTTTTGTATCTACCGATAAAAGACTTTCAACATTGCATAGTTTGATAAATACTAAAATGATTTTTGAATCTAGTGATGAAATTAATTATAATCCAGAATTAACAGAAGTTAGTTTTTTTGATAACATGAATTGGACAAATGACGATTTAGCTTTTTTTAGAGAATTACATATTAAAGATTTGGATAACAGATTCGATACTTTTTTTTCTGGTGGTCGTGACGCTAAACATTTATTGGAAATTGTAGAAAAATATGAAAAGGTTGTTTTTGAACTATTAAAAAACAAAAAATAAAATTTGCTAACAATAGCTATTAATTAGTGCAAGTTAATTTGTTAAGAAACTTCATTGTTTCAAAGCCGCATGAATAATTTGAATATTAAGGCATGCTTTCAGTAGTGAGAAGGAAACTGATAAGCATTAACATTTGCCCCAATTACAAGCACAACCGTTCGCCTTTATTATACTATCACAATTGGTAAGTTGAATAATTTGAAATATGACGAAAAAAAATGGAAGAAATGATAGATGCCCCTGCGGAAGTGGATTAAAGTATAAACATTGCTGTTTGAATAAGAAAATAATTTACAATACTGATGAGAATAAAACAATCAATACTTTGGAAAGCATTTCTGATTTTTTAAAAATTGAAGATGAGGATGGAAATGGCTTTTATCGAATATTTTGGGATGATATAGTTGAATATGTAAATCCAATTGAATATTATAAACAATTTGAATTGCAGAAAAGAGCAATATCATATCGTGATATATTAGAAATAAAAGATCCTATTCTTACATCAAAATTATCAGAGGACTTTTTTATTCGATTTGCTGAAGCAAAATTAAGCGAAGAAAAATTCTGGGAAATTAAAGAACAAACTGATGTACATGAAAACTTTCTGAAATTGTTAGAAACTACACGAAAGAAAGATCAAGAATCTTTATTGAAAGGATTATCTATCAATCCAAATCAATTAATTTCACTAATATTCAAATCGTTTCAGAACTATGGTTATTTGTATAGTAGATATCGTTTTGAAAATTTACCCAAAGGTCTTGAAAGTAAGAAGAAGCCGAAACTTGCTAACATTGCAGAAGACGGAATAATAACTATTGGAAATACTGATTTAACCAAAGGACAAATTAAAAATATGATTGAACATAGAAAAGTTACAATTTCACATTTTTTTGATAAGGGTGCTGATTGGCATTGTTTATTCATAACATATAATAGTATCAACGGAAAAGAAAACTGGAAAGATGGGCAACCTCATTTTCATTATATATCAAGTTCCTTTGGTGTCACAAGATCTGATTTTATAAAAAGTTTGAAAAATGGACAATATAAATCAACATCAATTCATATAGATTTGTTGAATTATGGAAATCAACCTAAATCAGAATGAAATAACTAATTTAAATTCATATTAAAAGATGGATAATAACGAAGTAATTAACCGTGTAAAGAAATATCTAATCAAATATAAGTCAGTAGATATTAAATGGTACATAAATGATATGGACAATGGTCTTGGTATCAATAAAAATGATAGGGAAATGGACATTATTGTACAGGGAGTTTTAAGTTATCCTTGGTTTACAGAATATTCAGGTCATAACAAGAACGATATTTCAATAAAATATACCCACTTGTCAAAGTGGTCCTGTTTTATCGGTTTGTTCGGAGGCGCCATTGGACTTATCGGCGGGGTATTGGGAATAATATCTTTTTTCTGCAAGTCATAAAAATAATTACTTAACATAAATTAAATTAAGTACAACACATAACAATACTTACAATTTATAGAGGTTCGTTTGTAAGGAAATAAAAGAGCTCTTTCATACTCCGCTAAATTTCTGCGGAAATCTGATGGCAAATAGAATTTTATTTCCGCATCAATTTGTCTATTCTGTTACTTTAAAGTTCTTATCTTTAAATACGTATACAAATTGTATGAACCACGTTATAGCCAGGTACGAAAACCAGACTGCAAAGAAACAACAATAAATAAAGATAATGAAACCAAGCTGGGCAAAACAGGAAGTTTACACTTACTTTGATACTTTTCTGCAAACAAGTATTTTAGGTAATGATAGCTACATATCAAGCAATACAGATATTTTTACAATTGAGAATCTCAATGACTGCGTTATAGCATTTGTAGATAATCCTGACATAGGTGATCGTGATTTTGATGCAAAGTCAAAAGACCAATTTGTTAATGCAACAAAAGAAGTAAAAGAAGTTTTTGCGCACTTTATTTGGCTTTGGGCATTATCAACTTCTGATATGAGAAGTTGGGGAAAGAAAGGTGCGGTTACAAGATTTTTAGGTGAAGAATATAACGATAATCTACAAAATGTTTTTGTAGATGGTGGCATCGGTTCTGCAGGACAACGACATAAACTAAATAAGCCTTTTGAAATTTCTTATTTGCTACTATTATTTAGAGATTTAAAAAAAAGTGTACAAACAAAACAACTGACAGATGTTGCCTCAATAAAAAAACACATTGAAACGCTCTGCAAGGATCTTTATTACAATAACGAAAAGACAACAGAAACGGCAGATGAAAAATTAATAAAAGCAGGCAATGCATTCCTTGCTTTACATCATATCATATTACATCTATGCGACCCAAATAAATACGAGGCGATAGCAGCACAGAAGCACAAGGACGCAATCATAAATACCTTCTTTAGTTTGCTTGATAAGGAAAATACAGACGGACTTTGGGACGACATTGATGAAAGTATTTTGGAAATCAGAAAGAAATTAGATGAAGTATTCGGTTATGAGTTTAGTTTTTATGATGAAGAAATTCAAGATGCTTGGAATTTTGGTGAAAGCAAAGATGATGTTTCTGAAATAACATTGTTTGAGTATAAAAAGGCAATGATTTTTTATGGCCCACCTGGAACATCCAAAACACATTCAGCAAATCGTTTAGCGGAGCTTTTAATTACTAAACAATATTTCAGAAATAAGAAAAATATAAAGGACTACTTTAAAAATTCTTCCAAGATTTTTGAAAATCACATACATTATCTGCAATTGCATAGCAATTATAACTATGAAGATTTTATTGCAGGAGTTCACCTAGAAGATAAATGCAGTGTTGTTAAGGCAGGGTATCTTTTAGAATTGATTGATAAAATTAAAGACGATACACTTCCTCACATTCTAATCTTAGATGAAATAAATAGAACCGACATTTCAAGATTGTTTGGCGAGCTATTTTCAGCCTTGGAATATAGAAACAGAAAGATAAAACTTTCAGTTGGCAAGTTAGAAATTTCTTTACCTGAAAATCTATATTTCATTGGAACAATGAATGAAATTGATTTTTCATTAGAGAGAGTTGATTTTGCATTACGTAGAAGGTTTTTGTGGAAATTTAAAGGTTTTGACAAAAACATTTTATTACAAATGATAATAGAGAAAAAAGGAAACCTAAAAATAAACATTAGTGATAACGATATTGACATTTTCACTAACCGATGTGAAAAACTAAACAATGAAATTTCCAATATGCCAGAATTGGGCGAAAATTATCAAATTGGACATACCTTTTTTGCTGAAGTAGTTGATATTTTTCATTCATTCAAAGGGATACATTCAGGTAGATTAATATTTTTGAAGCAACCAGTTAATATTTTGTGGGAAATAAGCATTAAACCAATGTTGCAAGCAATACTTGGAAATATGGACGCTGATTCAAAAAAGGAAAAAATAATTGAATTACAAAAAGCCTTTATGAATGACTGAAAACTTTATACATATTGAAGCATTTGACTGTTTACCTTTTGATAATAAAGAAGCAACAGCCCATTTATTACAGGAGTTCATAGAATCACAGAGTGATACTATATTCAGGTTTTCCAATGATTATCAAAATGACGATGATTCTAAATTAGCAGAATATGATTATAGATCTTATTGTTGGAGAGCAGGCAGATTTGTTGGCGAAGCATTTTTTGTGCACAAAAATGAAACTTACAAAATAACAATCAAGCCGAGGTTTGGAGAGAAATTATTGCTCAGAATGTTGGAAAATATTTTCAATATTCGAATTACAAAATCTTCAAGTGAACAAAATAAGGGTTTAGAGTGGCAACACTACATAAAAAGAATCATTGCCTTTATTTGGTTACAAAAACTGTCAAATGCTAATTTACATGGGGTACCTAAAAAGCAAGTGAAAAGACAACACAAAGCACACACCATAAGAGGAAGATTAGATGTAAGAAAATCAATCAAACCGCTTCATCAAAACAATGAAATTATTTCGACTTTTCGTGACAAGCAAATTGATATTCAAATTGGACAAATTATTTTTCAAGCATATCAAATTTTAAAAACAGATTTTGAAATAGGAAGAATTAATATTCCAGATTCAGCACAGGAAGCTATAAATCAAATTCAACACAATATTAAATCTAAAGAATACATCAGTGAAAGTGACTATAAAAATATTCGATACAAAGAGGTTTATTTAAGTTGGAAGCCAATCGTTGATTTGTCTTGGGACATAATTAAACGAAAAAAAATCAGTTTAAAGCAAGATAAATCAAAAAATGGTTTTGGATTTTTTATTGATATGGCAGAGGTTTGGGAAGAATATCTTAGAACAATTTTAAAGAAGAACTTGTTGTCTTATGGATGGCGTTACAAAAATGATAAACAAATATAAGGGACATTTCTTTCAAAGAGAGATAATGCCTGACTTAGTTTTTCAAAAAGAAAATGAAATTGCTATATGGGACGCTAAATATAAAAGAATGTGCGGACATTATTTAGATGTTGACCGTTCTGATTTTTTTCAAATTCATACTTACCTTCAATATCAACTAAATGACAAAAAGTTAAAGGCTGGGGGATTACTTTATCCTATATCGAATACTCCTGACTTTGAAAATTATCAAAGCCCTAATTTACTTAACGAATTTGGAATAAAAATGAAATATGTAATTGACGGTATTGAAGTACAGGAAATGAATGAACAAGAAAATATATTACAAAAAGAACTGGAATTTATAAAAAGAATAATCTCACACATTTCCAAATAAAAATAGATTACATTTATTTGGCCTTATTGGATAATATTAATCGCGGCACTTTTAAGTCCGCAAGAAATGATTAAATTTAAAAGGTTGTGCGGGTTCAGAGTTGAGGAAATCTTAGAGCAAAAACGCAAAAAACAAAAACAACAAAAAACCTGGGTTACTTGAAAAAAAAAAAAAAAAAAAAAAAAAATGTGAATGCTTTAAAACTGATGGAAGATATTTGTTTTATTTTTTTTTTTTTAGTGTTCAAGAGAACCGAATGGCTAACAAATAAAATAACAAAGAACAAATAATTGGCCTTCCGAATACGACGTTCAGGCGTAGTTTTCAAACCACCTTATGCTGCAATAGTTGGAAACACTGTTGTGGTGAGCGATAAGGAAAAACGGGTGCAAAGATGCCTGTAGGTGCATGGTGTAGAGCTGAATAAATTGAACCACCTATAAAGTCTCGTTAAGGTTAAAACGATGTCGAAAGCAAGTAGCTACGGTTGTATTTGCGAGAAAAGTGTAACGGCAACCTGATTACTGGTTACACGGCATCCGGGGTAAAGGTGGCAGGAATACATCATAGGCTGTTTTAAGGAACAAGTGAAATCTGTATCGTTCTGCTAACTTGACAAGAGGAAACAGACTAGCAAGGATGACTAGAGATGCAGGTGGCAGACCAAGCCGTAGTAGTGATGAAGCTATTGAAAGATAGTGGAGCGAAGGACTTGGCTTGTTTAGTTTACGAAGAAGCTACAACCAACAATGGGATGACAGATTATTACGAAACAAAATCACAACCAATTACCAAAGTAATGGTGTGGCAGGCGTACAAGAAAGTGAAAGCCAATAATGGCGGTTCAGGAGTAGACCAAATGAATTGGACTTACTTAGAAGCGAATAAGAAAACAGAGTTGTATAAACTTTGGAATCGGTTGACTTCGGGAACTTACTTTCCGTTGCCTGTGCGCCAATCAGAAATTACCAAGAAAACAGGCGGCAAACGAACGCTAGGAATTCCCACCCTTTTAGACCGAATTGCTCAAGAAGTAGCACGTGCGCATCTTGAGAAAATACTCGAACCAATTTTCCACTCCAGTTCCTTTGGCTATCGCCCCAATCGTAGTTGTCACGATGCAGTAGCTCAAGCGAACTACAATTGTTTCAATTTTGATTTTGCGATAGACTTAGACATCAAAGGCTTCTTTGATACCATCGACCATACACTGATGCTTAAAGCGGTTAAACATTATTGCGATGCAAAATGGATATTACTTTATGTAGAACGTTGGTTGAAGGCAGGCATTGTTCAGCGAGATGGGAATCTACAACGTACAGAACTCGGCACGCCACAGGGAGGCGTAATAAGTCCCTTGTTGTCGAACTTGTTCTTGCATGTAGTATTCGACAAGTGGATGGAAGAGTATCATCATCAGAAGCCCTTCGAGCGCTATGCTGATGATATAGTTGTTCATTGTAGCACAGAGAGACAAGCCATACATGTACTCAGAGCAATACGGGAGCGTATGGAGGCGTGTAAACTTAGCTTACATCCCACTAAAACCAAAATTGTAAACATACGAGCTAAGACTTCTAAGATCTATCCTCGAAGTTTTGATTTCTTAGGTTTTACAATACGTTTAGCGATGGTGACGTTCAAAGGGAAAGCGTGTTTAGTGCCAAGGATTTTTGTAAGCATGCAATCTAAAAGTAGCATGTTGAAGAAATTCAAAGAACTACAAATCCATAAGAAGCGTAAATCATTGGAAGAAGTAGCCAAGGAACTGCGACCGATTATATACGGCCTTATGAATTATTATCATAAGTGGTATAAGCGGACAATGTTTTATGTGTGGAATCAGTTAAATGCACGTCTGTTGAAATGGGTAAAGTGGGAGAAGGGTTTGTACAAATACGCAAGCAGATATTGGTTGCGAGCGCAGTACAAGAAATACCCTAGATTATTTCCACATTGGGAATTGGTACATCCGTAGGTAATTTATACCTTGTGATTTATAAACAAGAAGAGCCGTGTGAGGTGAGAGTCTCAAGCACGGTTCTGTGAGAACGTGAGGGTGAGATTCCCTTGCGTGACTCGATTATAGGCTATTCTTAACGACAGTGCATGCATAAACCGACAGACATAAAACAAACTTATACATATGGCATTTAAACTTGATAGTGAACTTTCAGAAAAACAAATTGAAGCTGATGTAGCGACATACTTTGGCTGGATAACACCAATCGGCAAACAAATTCCATTTCGTTTACTTGATATTGACGAACAAATAACTGGTGCAGACAAGAAATTTAACCATGTAATTCCAATCTACATGCAGTTTAAAGTTTCTGAAGGACTGACAAGGTTGGACAATAATCGCTTTCCGATTCAATTCCAGTTTCCTTTTCACTTGACGGCCTTAAAGAGAATAAGAGCTTTTAGAAATAGAGAGAATCTTTTTGATAATCCGACACTTTATTTCAAGTTGAGAGCAATGGCTAAAACTGCTTCTGATTTTCAGCACAACATTTTACTAAAACTTGCCAACACTGGAACTTCTCACGCTTTTTACGTTTCCCCTTTAACACTATCAAAAACTCATTATGAGGAAATGCTTTTTTCATCTACAGACAGATACCGACTATTACCATATGACATAATGGACAGAGTGGAAATTCATCAGGAGCGGTGGACATCATATTTTGGCTTCGTCCCTTTTTTAAGAGGACATATTTCTATTGTTCCTCATGAAAAAGTATCTACTGATGAACATTATTATTCTTTCTCTCCTCATGGGACAGACATTGCATGGCATTCTCCACAACTTCTTTCAAATTCATCAAGCAGGTTAAGTGACATGCTCAAATATATTTTTACCGATGCTTTTTCGGACTCGAAAAATTGGACTACGCCAAGAGCGTTTCTTTCACAACTTGCAGACATAAACGAATTTGATTTTGTTAAACCATATTCAGAAAATGACAATGATAATTATTCAGTTGAACAGTTAGTCAACTTCGGACGAGAGTTATATCAAAGGCATAATATCCGTCAATTATTGCTCTTGACTACAAAAGAGTTTTTGAACGAGAATGACAAATATTTCAACTACTAAACTAATTACACAACTTTGAATATGGTAGAAATTAAAGACTGGATTACTGGACTAAAGACTGAAAAGCCAGAACTAAATGACTTTGTAACAAAACTTGAAGGGTTTATCTCAGACACAGGTTTTAATGCTTCAAAATTCGAGAAAGCCGTTGAGACAGGACTACAAATGAAAGAAGAAGAAGTGAAAAAAACTTTTATAGCCGATGCTAAAAATTAAGAAACTAACAATTGAAAACTTTAGAGGACTTCGGTTGCCTGTTTCTATTGACTTCTTGAAAGGTAACAAGACAACTTCCGCTTTGATTTATGGAAGAAATGGAACAGGTAAAAGTTCAATTGTTGATGCTTGGGAGTGGTTACTTAACACTTCAATTGAAAACCTTGAACGTGAAGGTATCTCTTTAGCCGACTTGCCGCATAAAGCATCAGGAGGAAACAACAGCTACATCACAGCTGAGTTCCAACATACCTCAATAGGCACTGTAACTGCACAATTTAACCCAAAGAAAATATCTGTCCCAACAAGGTCAGGGGAATTTGATGAGTTTAAAACTCTCAGCAACTACCCAAATTTTTTACGATATATAGATTTGAATGAATTTGTTTGTAATAAACGACCAGCGGAAAGATATAAATACATCGCTAAATTTTTTGGACTTGAAAAATTTTCATTGTTGCAAGACACAATGCAAACCACAATCAACAAGCAGACAAGTAACTTACAAAATCTTCAATCAGCTTTTGATACAAGCAGTAAAACTATTAATGCTATTACGGGACTTACAAATGTTGACGAAGCAACGATTGTTGCTTTCATCAACACAATAGCTTTAAAGCATAAATTACCTGCAATCACAGCATTTAAAGAAGCCGAAACTGTAAAAGCCGCTTTACAAAAAATCGTTCAGAAGAATCCAATCACTAAAGAACTTACTGAGTGGAAAGCATTTCAACTTCGACAAAATTCTTTTTACCCAATAGCAACAGTAAAGGCAAATTGTATTGCACTTGAAAACCTTTTTACAGATTTAAAACAAAATGAAGAAAGTATCAAGCAGCTTATTCTTTCTTCTCTTTATGAACTAAGCATTGAAATAATTCCCAAACTGGAAGACAAATCAAAGTGTCCAGTTTGTGATGAAACTTTTGAGGGTGATTTGTTAAATCATATCACAGTCAAACACAATTCTTTGTCTACACTAACGAAAAATAAATCAGATTTTGAAGCAAAAAAATCTTTATTGGAAAAACAGTTTGAAGGAATATCAAGAAAAATAGCGGCAATTGAAGCAGAGAGCAGTTCAGTTGTGTTGGCAGCGTTTCAAACTTTCTTTGATGATTTAACTTCAATTCACTCTACGCTTCCTTCTTTAATTGCAACACTGAAAAAGCAACTTAAAGATTTGACAACGCTTTCAATCAATAACGATACAGCCATTGAAAAAATTGATACTATTATTTCTAATGAAGTCATAAGTAAACAATTTGTTATAGATAAAATTGCAGCTTTGTCAAAGGACGAAACGACAAAATCTTTGGCACAGGACTACACAAATATTTCCAACATAATTGATAATTTCAAAAGTCACTCAATAAACAAAGAGAAAGTTGCCTATTTAAAAAACATCACTGACAATCTTCAAGTTTTCTTTAATAATCTTACCACCTATATTCAAACAGAAATTCAAAATACTTTCACAACTATTTCCGATGATGTAGTTGATTATTTTAATGTATTAGAAAATGCCAATCCAGATATAAAAAACCCTGCATTAAAACTACTAACGGGAAAGGATAAGGCAGTAGAATTGGAAATTGAATTTGTTACAGAGAAAATCACACCTGCGTTTAAGTTTCTAAGTGAAAGCCAAGTTAACAGTTTTGGACTTGCTATTTTTCTCGCTTCTGTTAAACATTTCAACAAAGAATTTAAGTTTTTCATTTTAGACGATGTTGTAAATAGTTTTGACAGTTTTAAAAGACCAAGAGTTGCAAAGTTGATAGCTTCAAAGTTCAGCGACTTTCAAGTTTTAATGATTACACACGATCAAATTTTCTTTGACACCGTACAAAGAAATTTTCCTGAATGGCAACGATATAAGTTTACAGCTTGGGATTATTCAACAGGACCTAAATGCAAGCCATCAAAAAATTATTTGGAGGAAATTCAATCATACATTGATGATGACAATCCTATTACGGCAGGACAAACTTTAGGAAAGTATTTAGAATGGATTTTTGGAATTCTTTGTGAGAATATGGAAACTCCAATTCCTTACAGAGTTGAAAATGTTTATACACTTTCTGATTACTATAATCCGCTTGCAAAAAGATTTAGAGATAAACTCAAACTTGCAAACACACAGCATAAACTTTTTGGACTTCTGGACGAATTTGAAACAGGGACAATTTTCCGAAACTATTGTGTTCATTGGAAGAATGAAGCAACTCAGTTCTCTACAGAAGAGATAGATTTAGTTTTCAAAAAGTGGATTGAAATTGAACAAATAATATTTTGCACTTTGTGCAAATCATTTGTTCATTATGAGAATATCAGTAATACCAATTATGTGCGGTGTGATTGTGGAATTGTAAATTTATTAGACCAAATTCATTATACATCTACAAAGTAAATGGTACGACAATTTCATACGGATAGAAGAGCAACAGATAACAGCACATTGGAAATAGGCGGCATTTCGTGCTCCTCAGACAATTTTGTGGTTGCCGAAAGTTCGGTTCTCCCCATCAACATTTGTGTTAGAAGAACCGACCATTGCAAATGTGCGGAACGTTAGGCCCCATAATCTGGACAGAGTGATTACTAAAGAATATATTTCAGCATACGACAATTTTGTTAAAGAAGAGTTAGATCTAATAAAAAAACATTCTACTCTAGATAATTACGAAAAATATAAGTTTTTGTATTGCGAAATGAACCATCACATTTCGAGAAATCCAGAAGACTTTATAAATTTTTCGGAATCTTCTGTTAAATATTACGAGCTTGAATTTACAGAAAGAGTAACCTTTTTTCGAAACAAACTAGCGGAACTAGCTATACAGGAATCTATTCCATTAGAGGCTGTATGGATTCCCCGCGTGAAAATCAATGACAAACTTTGGGACAGTATTATTAACATTAACGTAGCAAAACTTGTACGACAGATATTTGATGAGGAAACTCACCCTGACTTTGAGACATACCGTCTTTATGAACCAATAGACAGAACAGATGATGTGTTTAAATGGTTAAGGACAAAAAACGGAAAGAATTTTCTTTATGAATTTCAAATTTCAAATGGTATTAAGCCTGAAGCGCTCATAAAAAAAATATTTTATTTATTCGACAAAGATTTTGTGTACGTTCAGAAGCTCTGCATGAGCAGTAAGACTTGGCTGCATAAAGAAGTGATTGAGGCATATAAAAAATGGCAGTCTGACAATATGCTTTGGAAGAAAATTGATCATTTAAAACGAAAAGTTGCAGCACGTGAAATTCTTGATGAAAGTAGACTTGAAATCAAGTTTAGGCGATTGCTCGAAGCCAACGGATTTTCCGACAAATTTATTCATGACATGCAGTTAAGTTGGAATGTTAAATATCGTCCTGACTTCTGGTTTGTAAAAGAAAATCTTGTTGTTGAGTATGATGAAAGAGCACATCAGACTCAACAAGACCAGGACAAACTCAGAGAAAAAATAATTAGACGGTATATTCCAAACATTACATTCATAAGAGTATTTGAAGGAAAAGAAGAAAAAGGATTGAGCGAAATCAAAGCGTATATTGACAAGTTTAATGCAAAGAATTAAGGGGCCTTACAAAATAGCTAGAGTGCTAGTTCGTTTGTTAGGGAATTAATTATAGTGCATTACAACCGCATGAATAATTTATGAAGGTATGCTTTTAGTAGTGGTGCTTAAACAGATAAGAATTAATATTTGCAGCAATTCATAATCTTTAACAACAATTAAAGAGCAGGGATATTGAAACAAACAGAGAGATTTACAGGAATATTAAACCAATCGCAGATTGATACTTTCAATTCATATATATTAACTGATGAAGACATTAAGTTTATCAGGGAAATTAATGATGAAGTATTGCTAAAAATACCACAAAAAGCTTTTAATTGTGCTCAGTTAAGTGCTTTGCTTGGTGCTGTAATCATGGATAATTCTAAAATACCTGTTTCTGTAATTTCTGGTCATTTATCTTATTCTAATCAAAGAATATTTAACTGTAAATCACCAATACCATATTCGACGGATAAAAAGATTATTAATGAGATTTGGGACGGACACTGTTGGGTTGAACTACCTAATTTAATAATTGATAATTCTTTTTTTAGGACTATTTATTATGGCGATATTCATGTTTCAATAAAGAATAATGTGATTAATAAATTTGGAGAAGGAAAAGCAACCGTAATTGCTTCTCCAGAACAAATGAAGTCAATAGAATTAGATTACACACCTTGTTTTGAAGTTCATGATGATCTCATAAATGGTATCATAAAATCTCTGTAAAACAGTACTAACATATAAATAAATGAAACCTAACCCTATTTTTGAAAACTTTCGATTTTTGAAAAATCATATGGAAGAAAATGGTTGGATAATTGAAGCTTTCACATTCAATTATATAAAGACTAATTATATTGTTCTTGCAAGCCTTTATCAAAAGGGTGAAAAGAAACCTGAATATGCTCTTCTAAAAACTGAAATAATTAAGGAAGAAGACCATAATGTAAGTTTAATACTTCCTGTTAACTCAAGTGGTTTTATGGCTGATGCAAAAACATTAAGGGAATTTTTTAACATTAGTTATTCTCAGAATATAGGAGAAATTCTTCAACAGTTTAATCAACACTTCTCGAACTTTATTCCAACCAGAATTAATTCGAACAAATCAGATTCCTTAAAGTCTATAATGGTTTCATCCTTATCTAAAAGTGACAGTGAAGACCCGAATAAAAAATACTGTTTTACAGTAAAACGAAATGCAAACAAAGGAGCAAGGTCTCCTTTCAATGATAATAAAACCAAACTATTAAGACCTAATTTGTATTTAAGATTCGAGAATGATTCTACAATCAGCTTTTGTTATTCTAAAAATAAAAGTGATGAAGAAACTGACGAAGAAATCTTATTGAAATTTAGTTTGAGAGTATAATACATAATTACAAATGAAATCACTTTTGCTAAAATTTTGTATAAGTAATACTAGGTTAAGTGTTAAATATCAAGATTTGTAATCCGCTCAAACTGCGTAGCGGTTTGACAGGGAAGTGCCAAGCAATCTGCCACTACTCATATAAATTACAGTTGGCAGCAGAATACGGAAACTAAAAGATAAGTGAATGCTTAAATATTAACAATAACTTCAGGAACAGACTGCAAAAAAAATGACAGAAGTATTATCAATATTGACCAGAGCGAACAACAAGGGAAAGCTACTTGAACTTGTGGTCGAGGACGTTTTTAAAGACCTAAACTTTGCTAACGTAAGACGACAAAAAAGTGGCAGTCAATACGGTTACGATGTCATTGCTTACAAGGACAACGAATGCTGGAAAGCAGAGTGCAAAAATCTAAATGAAGAAGCAACAATTAATGATATTGCACCAAAACTTGTTTGGCACATAGATAGCATTGCAGTTAATCGTTTCGTAATTGTTTCTCTAAATGGTATAAGTAATGACTTACATCGTTTACTTGAACAACGATTATTCTCCTTTCCAATTGAAATTTGGTGTGAAGAATTTTTGCTGAAACTAATATGCAGAAGTCCGAGAGCTTTAGAGAGGTTGGGAATAAACAAACCCGACACTTCAAATTTTGAAAATGCAACCCCAATAATTTTTCAAGCTAACGAGTTAATATTTAATGTAGTTTATGCGAGAGGACTTCCATTTTCTTATCACTATTTCAAACTTGACAATCAATTGGTAAAAGCATATTCCGAAGTTGATTTTCGACTTAATGCGATAGTTACAAACAAGACAAACAGGACTTTCATTATTCAAGAAATAAAAGTAAAGACTTTACGATTTGAGAACATTGGCAGGACGAGAGTGCTTAGACAGTTCAAACAGAAAGGAAATATTGAACATTTAAAATTGAAATTTATCCCAAAACAATATGCTGAAGGTGAAGTTCAACTTAACGAAGGAAATTTATTTGAGGTTGAGAGTAATTCGACAGAGTGTATCGAGTTTAAACTTTCACAAAAATGTGAACCTGGTTACTACGAGTTGATTTTTGAAATCAATTGTATAGACGGAGCAAAAACATTTTCACTATACAGCCAAATCTTTCAACTTCACAAAAAAAATTTGACGAACGACATTTTAAATCTTTGCGTTGTAGGTAAGTATTACGACACACCAGTGGATACAATTCTATCACTTGATGAAAGAATTTGGATTGCCGCCAAAAAAGAATTACCAAATCATATCAAATATCTTGGACCGACAATAAATGACACGGTTCAGGACAAAGAAAAACCACAAACTTGGGCGATTAATTTGCTAAAAGGAAAGAAAGACAAGTTAGGTGGAATTTACGCATTGGATATAAAATCAACACGACAAGCAAAATTACTTGTAGACTTAAATATTCCGATTGAAGAAACTATTTACACAAAAGAGGACGCATTTAGAGAAGTATTAGGATAGAGTATGCAACAACTTGAAACGTCACATCTTCGGACAGATAGCAAGCCTATAGCTAAGCCCCGAAATGTTAGCAATCAGATTAGGCTGACATCAAAACAATAGATAATTATGATTGACCCAATATTAAAGAAAAATATTTTGGAATGGTTTTCAAAAATGGATAGTTACGACAAACGCAAAGCAATAGCTGATGAACGAAACAAAAAGGAACTAACTGATTTAGTATTGGACATAAATACTATTTTACAAAGACATAATTCAACAAAAACAATAACGGACAAACAAATTGCTTTCAACTCAGACGAAATTCACAATATATTTCTAGACGATAAATCACTTTCAAATATTCTTTTTGACACTTGTTTTCCAAACCCGACAGACAAAATATTTTCTCATTATACAACCTTTGCCGCTTTTGCGAATATTGTTTCTTCCAAAACCTTACGACTTTATAATTTACACAAGAATCATAAAGCAGGAGAATTTGCCGAGTTCTACAAAGACCACCACATAGTTGGGTATAACGAAAAAAGCAAAACACTCGGAATTCCAACTGACAAAGACTCAATTATGTCAGAGATATTTTGCTTGTGTCTTACAGGTTTTGGGCTTGATAGATTTGATACACATAAATGGCGTGACTTTGGAGATTTTGGCAAAGGGATAAGAATTGATTTCGAAATTGAACCTCATATAGCAGATTTTAGAAAAATATATTACCCTAAACCTGCAAAGTCGGGCATTCCAATTCTTAAAGACATATTCACAGAAATTCCATCCAAATATACTTTACCATTAAATTTTACAGGAATTTCAAAAATTGGTTCATATTACATTAAAAATGAATTCAACTCTGAAAATGAATATAGATTTTTAATAAAACGAACTTCAGACGAATATCTTGCACGCCACTTACAACCAATAAAGATGGACGAGAATGTTTCATACGTTAATATTGCATTTAATTCTCCTTTTGCTGATTTTAATATTATATCAGCTCAACCAGGTTATGACTTTCCGAATGAATATTTAGACGAAATAGAAAACTTAATTAAGGCCCATAGTCCTAAGACGAATATATTAGAAAAAGCAATTGATTACTCACAATTCTAAATATAGAAAACAAACCTGAATCGCTAACATGCGTTTGGCTCATAAAGGACAGGTACTTTGACATTGAACAAACTGAACAGCTTTTAAAAACAATGAAACTGATAGAAAATGAATAAGTCGAACAATGAGCTTATTGATTTTTGTATGAATAAATCTTTCTTTTTTCAATAGATAACTCTTTCATTATAGAATTATCTATTATCATATTCTCTATATATAAATTTCTCCTATTGTAGGTGTATGAATGAACATGATAGAAAGTATTAAGGTCATTTTGTAATTCTCTAACAGTATTATGTATATTTTGTTCTTCTTGTGAATTCTCCATAAACTCCATTATTTTCTGATGTCAACTATCATTTTGTTTGATATAACTTCTGTAGGAGTATAAAAATAAGCCCTTGAAAAAACAGGGGCTTATTTTTTTTGCTTAAAAAAATATTTTTTATAATCCATTTTAAAATGAATTAGTTAAGACTTGGATATTTAATTAGGTAAAATGTACATATCCTTCAAAGTACTTCCAATTCTACAGCTTAATTTTTTGAATACGCACTGCATTTAGAATCGCTAATAATGCTACACCAACATCAGCAAATACAGCTTCCCAAAGCGTCGCTAAACCACCTGCACCTAAAATCAGTACAACCACTTTAACTGCAAAGGCAAGTGATATATTTTGCCACACAATACGTTTGGTTAGTTTTCCGATTTTGATGGCAGAGAATATTTTGTAGGGTTGATCATTTTGAATAACAATATCGGCTGTTTCAATGGTTGCATCCGATCCTAAGCCGCCCATTGCAATACCTGCATCTGCTAAGGCCACAACAGGGGCATCGTTTACACCATCTCCTACAAATGCGATCTTCTTACCCTCGTTTTTAAGAGCTTGTACCTTTTCTACTTTACCTTCAGGAAGCAAATCTCCGTAAGCAGCATCAATGCCTAATGTTTTTGCTACAGCGTCTACTACGGCCTGCTTATCGCCTGAAAGCATAATAGTCTTAATTCCTAGTCCATGCAATGCTTTAATCGCTTCTAATGCGTCTTCTTTAATTTCATCAGCAATGGTAAGGTAGCCTGCATATTTTCCGTCTATAGCCGTTACAACAATAGTGTCAGTGATGTTCTTGATCTGTTCATCAAAGGAAATGTTGAACTTACTTAATAATTTAAGATTGCCTACTAATACTTGTTTGCCTTCAATTGTTCCTTTCAATCCATGACCTGCAATTTCCTCTACGTTTTCAGCATCAGGTAATTCCTTAATAGCAGCATAAGCAACTACTGCTTTTGCAATCGGATGGGTTGAATGTGTTTCTAATGCAGCGGTAAATTTTAAAAGACTGTCTTTATCTATACCTGTAGGTTCTACTTGCTGTACCTTGAAAACACCCTTTGTCAGCGTTCCTGTTTTGTCCATCACAACCGTGTCAATTTCAGTCATCACATCTAAGTAGTTAGAACCTTTAAATAAGATTCCATTTCGGGAAGCTAATCCAATGCCACCAAAGTAGCCCAATGGGATGGATACAACCAGCGCACAAGGGCAGGAAATGACAAGAAATACCAACGCTCTATACAGCCAGTCATTGAAAACATAATTATCTACAAAGAAAGATGGTACAACAGTAATCGCAATAGCAAGGAATACCATTACGGGCGTATACCTTCGTGCAAACTTGGAAATAAATAATTGAGTCTTTGCTTTTTTTGCTGTTGCATCCTGTACAAGCTCCAATATCTTGGATAATTTGCTGTCTTTGAAAAGGGCAGTAACTTTTACCTCAGATACTGTGTCTAGGTTTATCATTCCTGCTAATACAGGTTCCCCCTTATATTTATTGTCAGGCTTGCTTTCTCCTGTAAGTGCAGCGGTATTGAAGGATGCTTTTTCAGAAAGCAGTTCACCATCTAATGCTATTTTTTCTCCTGACTTAATTTGAATGGTTTCACCAATAGCCACTTCAGAAGGATTTACTTTTTCTGCTTTCCCATTACGAAGCACATTTACTTCATCGGGACGTATGTCTAACAATGCTTTGATGGATCGTTTTGCTTTTTCCACCGCACTATCCTGAAATAGTTCGCCTATCTGATAAAATAGCATCACCGCAACACCTTCAGGATATTCCTTTATGTAGAATGCACCAAGTGTAGCAATACTCATCAGCATGAACTCATTGAAGAAGTCACGACGCAGAATAGAGCGGTATGCTTTTTTGAGCACGGGCCAGCCAATAAGCAGATAGGGGATAAGATAATAGCCTAATCTCAGATAACCCTGAAAGAAATCCAATCTGTGAAATTTAGTTACTTGATGATCGGCAATGATTCCTCCTATTAGTAATAGAAAAGAAATTATAGCTGGAAGATAATTCTTCCAGCTTTGAGGTTCTTCTTCTGAGTCCATAGCATCATGGTCGTGTCCATCACCTTCTTCGTGATCGTGTTTATCGGTAGCTTGCTCGACTTCTTTTTTGTTGTCTGATTCATCATCACAATTCTTGCAATTATCTTTATTCATTGTAGTAGAATTTAATGTAAATGATTTTAATTAATGAGAGTGACCTTCTTCTTCTGAATTATTCATTTTTGCAAGCAAGTCGTACGCCCCCTTGATTACAACTTCAGCATGATCTATTTCAAAACCTTCAGGTAAGAACACTTCCGTAAATCCATTTTCTGTTATACCCTTTGTAACCTCAATAGCTCTGAAAGCAAAGCCCTCTGCATGTGGAGCTTCTCCTTCAGCATGTTTTTCTTCCGTGTGTTCGTGGCCATGTCCATCGTCTTTAATAAAGATGTAGCTTTTTCCGCCAGCGTTTACAATAGCTTGCTCAGGTAGGGCAGTTGTTTTATTGTTTTCGCCAACTTCAATAAGTGCTTTCAGATACATGTTGGGCATTAGATTTGGGTCTTCCTTGTCTATATGTGCATGGACACGTATGGTTCTTTCAGGTGAGATCTGATGATTAATTAAATAAATGGATGCAGTGCGTTCTTTGCCACTTTCATTAACAAGAACGAATCTAAGTTTTTGTCCAATCTTTAATTTTGAAATATCTTTTTCAAACACGGTTAGTTCTGCATGTAAATGTTCTGTATCAACAATTTCACAGATTACATCCTGTGGATTTACGAATCTTCCAATGTTTACATTCACAGTTGTTACATATCCGTTTATAGGCGAATAAATATTTACAATACTTCGAATAGTAGATTTAGTTAAAGTTGAAGGGTCAATATTTAAAACTTTCAATTTCTCTTCTAGTCCGCCAATAGTAGCTTGTAAACTATTATAGTCTGAACTTACCTGTTGAAATGTTTTAGCAGAAGCCACATTTTCTTTGGAAAGTTCTTCCTGCCTTTTGTATTCCAATTCCAGAAATTTCAATTTTTGAATGCTTTCCAAATACTGTGTTTGAATTTCAATGAAATCCGTATTCTGAAGCGTGGCAATAACTTGTCCTTTCTTAACCCTCATACCTTGCAACAAATCGGTAGATTTTATAAAACCTCCCATGAGTGCAGAAACGGAAACCATGTTTTGTGGAGGCGCATCAAGTACACCATTTACAGAAATGGTAGAGCTGAGATTTTTCATTTCTATTTTGCCTAATTCAATACCCGCCCGTGTAAATTGTACTTGAGACAATTCAACACTGCCTTCTTCATCGTGATGTTCTTCATGTGCAGTAGCTTCGTTTTCCTTCGTACCGCAGGCAATAAGCATGCAGCATGCTGTAATAAATAGTATTGTTTTTAAAATGATTGCTTTCATGTCTTTAATTATTTATTTCCAATAAGAAATTCAATGTTGATGATAGATTGATTGTATTGATTCAGAATTGCTAAGTAATTGGTTTGAATACTTAACACTCTACTCAAGCCTTGAGAAAATTCTATGTAGCCGATATTGCCGCTTTGATAATTTCGTAACGCATTTTGAGAGATAATCTGAGCGGTTGGCAAAGCATTCTGTTCATAATATTCTAAACTGGTAGCGAATTTCTGATACTCTTGAAATGCTTGCGCATATTGCCCTTGCAGATTTTTTTGATACAGATCAAAATTAGCTTGTGCTACACTCTTGAATGTTTCAGTAGCTTTTATTCGTGCCAACTGAGGTTTTGCCCATAGTGGAAAAGATACGCCTACAGTTATTCCCTGAAAACGGGTAGAGCTATTGGAGATTTCTCTGAGATCCCGATAATTGACAGTTCCATAAAGGGATTGATTAAAATATCCGATTGTCAGGTCAGGCATCAATTTTGACTTTTCAACGTTTTTGCCAGCTTCTGCAACCCTTACCTGTTGGTAGAAATAACGTAAAGCAGGATTGTCCGTTATTGAATTCGAATCTGCGGAAATCGTTAGTACTCTTTTCTCGAGTATATTTCCAGTCGATGTAACTACATCGTTGCTGTTTAACAATGTTTGTAGTTGATTTTGATAAATAAGAATGTCTGCATTGTTCTGAGCAATAAGCGTTCTTACTTCAAAAAGTTGACTTTCCGCTGTTGCTTTTTCCAATATATTGCTTTCACCTGTTTTCAAACGCAGATCGGCAGATTTAAGGAAGAGAACGAATATGCTGTCTTGTCTTTGTAAAAATGCCTGTTTTGCTTTTGCGTATTGAAGTGAATAATAAGCCGTCTTTACATTCATCAGTAACTCATTTTGAGTTACCTGTTGATTGTATTCAGCACTTTTAGTAGTGGCACTATAGTATTGTGCCTGTCTGTGCATGGTAGTAGGAAATGGTATGGTTTGCGAAATCATAAAGTTATTATCGTTATAATAACCGTTGTATTGCCCATACATGAGTGTGGCACTAGTTTTTCCTATGTCAGTTGAAGTGCCTTTTAATGCCTTATTATAATCAATGTTATATTGAGCAGCCTTCATACCATTACTGTTTTGTAGAGCTGTATTCATTGCTTGTTCTAATGTTATCATTTGAGGGGCTTGTGCCTGAGAAGAAATACTAGGACAAATGAGTATTAGGAATGTAATTACAATCAATGCTTCTTTTGGCATTTTAAATTTGAAGCCATTTTCAGAAAGAATGTATAATATTGGCAATACTAATAGTGTAAGTAGGGTAGCAGATAACAAACCTCCGATTACTACTGTTGCCAAAGGCTTCTGTACTTCAGCCCCCGAACCATGAGAGAGTGCCATAGGGAGAAATCCTAATGATGCTACAGTTGCTGTCATAAGTACAGGGCGAAGTCTTGTCTGTGTTCCTTTGAGGATGATATCTTTTAGATCTGTAAGCCCACTCTTTTTAAGTGTATTAAATTCGCCTATCAAGACAATACCGTTTAACACTGCAACTCCAAACAAGGCAATAAATCCAACACCTGCTGAAATACTGAAAGGCATATCCCGCATCCATAATGCGAAGACACCGCCTATTGCAGAAAGAGGAATAGCAGTAAAAATCAATACACTTTGCTTGAAGGAATTAAAGGTGAAGTAAAGTAGTATAAATATGAGTGCCATTGCAATTGGTACTGCTACTGATAACCGTGCTTTTGCTTCCACTAAATTTTTAAACTGTCCTCCGTAAGTAAGATAATAACCTGGTGCAAGTTTTAACTCTCTTTGAACTTTATCCTGAATTTCTTTAACGATGCTTTCTACATCACGTCCCCGCACATTAAATGCAACGGTAATCCTGCGCTTGGTATCGTCTCTTTGAATCTGATTTGGGCCGATTTTAAAATCAATTTCAGCAACCTGACTCAATGGAATCTGTTGACCGCTCGCTGTTGTTACAAATAAATTTTGTACATCTTCTAAACTTTGGCGGTTTTCCTTGTTCATCCGTATTACTAAATCAAATCTTTTTTCACCTTCGTAGATAAGACCTGCTGTTTCACCTGCAAAAGCTGCACTTACAACTCGGTTCATTTCTTCAATATTTAATCCGAACTGTGCTACTTTATCTCTGTCGAATTTTACAACGATTTGTGGTAAGCCTGTTACTTTTTCGATATACAAATCTTTCGCTCCCTGAATTGGCTGAATAATCTTACCTAGTTTATTTGCCTGATCCGTGAGTATATCCAAGTCTTCGCCATAAATTTTAATAGCTACATCTTGTCTTGCACCTGTCATAAGTTCATTGAAGCGCATTTGTATGGGTTGCTGAAAACCAAAATTTACACCTGCAATTTCTTCTAATGCTTCCTGCATTTTGTTTGCTAGTTCTTCTCTATCAGATGCAGCAGTCCATTCACTTTTATCTTTTAAAATAACCATCAAATCGCATGCTTCTATTGGCATAGGATCTGTGGGGATTTCACCTGCTCCGATTTTACCTACAACTTCTTTTACTTCATTCGGAAATTTCTTTGTTAATATTTCACCTGCTTTAAAAGAAGCATCAACAGTCTCCATCATTGAACTACCCGTAAGAACACGTGTTTCAACGGCGAAATCTCCTTCATCCAATGTTGGAATAAATTCACCACCCATATTTATGAATATGAATATGCTAATACAGAAAAATACGATTGACGTTATAAGTACAACAAATTTTCTTCTAAGCGCAAAATGAATAGCAGGAGAATAAATCCTGTAAAAGAAATCCATAATCTTGTCTGAGATATTTCTTTTATGCATAGGGTTTTTGCTTAAAAATAATGCAGAAACCATGGGTACATATGTAAGTGATAATATGAACGCTCCTAATATTGCAAAGGCAACTGTTTGTGCCATTGGTTTGAACATTTTACCTTCAATACCAACAAGTGCAAGAATTGGAAGGTATACAATGAGAATAATGATTTCTCCGAACGCCGCAGAGTTTCTGATTTTAGAAGCGGATTCAAATACTTCTTCATCTAACTCATTTTGCGATAGCTTGTGTGTGTATCCTTTTCCTGCAATATGATGTAAAGTTGCCTCCACAATAATTACTGCCCCATCAACAATTAATCCAAAATCTATTGCTCCAAGCGACATAAGATTGCCTGACACTCCGAAAAGGTTCATCATAGACAATGCAAACAACATGGCTAAGGGTATTACCGATGCTACAACTAATCCTGCACGGAAATTCCCAAGGAACAGTACAAGAACGAAAATAACAATAAGAGCTCCTTCAATAAGATTTTTAGACACCGTGTGAATGGCTCTGTTTACAAGATTTGTTCTGTCAAGAAATGCTTCAAGTTCGAGACCTTCAGGTAATGTTTTCCGTATTTGCTCTATACGATCCTTTACATTTTTTATTACTTCATTCGAGTTATCTCCTTTAAGCATCATTACGATACCGCCAACTACTTCGCCGTTGTCATTCCGTGTCATCGCACCATAGCGTACAGCATGTCCATAATCTACTTTAGCTACATCTCTTATAAGAATTGGTGTTCCATTACTCGTATTTTTAACAACAATCTTCTTTATATCCTCAATATTTGTTGCCAATCCTTCTGTTCGGATAAAGTAAGCATTCGGTCGTTTATCAATGTAAGCACCTCCTGCATTTTGATTGTTTGTTTCCAACGCTGAAAAAACTTCACCCATAGTGATGTTCATGCTTCGCAATTTGTCTGGATCAATACCTATTTCGTATTGTTTAACATATCCGCCCAAGCTGCTTACATCTGCTACACCCTTTGTGCCTAATAATTGTCTGCGTACAATCCAGTCTTGAATACTGCGTAGCTCCATTGGCGTGTATTTGTTTTCATATCCTTTTTTAGGGTGAATGACATATTGATATATTTCACCTAAGCCCGAGCTTACAGGCCCCATGGATGGAACGCCGAGACCTTTTGGGATTTGATCAGTAGCAGATTTAAGTCTTTCGGATACTTGTTGCCTTGCCCAATAAATATCTGTTTCATCGTTAAACACGATGGTAACAACTGATAGTCCAAAACGGGATATAGAACGTACTTCTATTAAGCCAGGAATGTTAGCCATATTGACTTCTACAGGAAATGTAATTAGTCGTTCGACTTCTTGTGCAGCTAATGAAGGGCTTGAGGTGATAACTTGTACCTGATTGTTTGTTATATCTGGTACAGCATCTATAGGTAGCTTGGTTGCTGACCAGCATCCCCATATAATCAGTGCGATTGTAAACACACCGATTATAAGTTTATTTTTTATTGAGAAATGAATGATTTTATCCAACATGAGATTTTATTTAAAATGATAAAGTACATAATGGCTAACTCTAATTATTATTGCCAATATTAAAATTAGACATGCGCATATAATAGCTATAATTCTAACCACTCTTAAAAAGGTTAGAGGCTTGCTCTTAGACTTTTTTGTTGTCATGGAAATTATAAAATGAATAATAGAACACACTTATCTTGTAAGTACAAGAGTGAGATAAGAAGTTAATAAATAAAGATTAGGAAAGGGAGATTTTAGGCGGCTGCCAGAAAGAGTAGTAATAAGAAGAAATAAAATCGGTATGATAAAAAGAAACAAAAATAGACGGAATAACCTTTACGATATTTTCAAGATGGATTGTATGTGTTACAAATAAAAATACATAGCTGCCACAACATGCGCAAACACAAAATGGAGAACATAAATCTTCTTTATCTTTGCTATGATCGTGATTAGAAGAATTTGATATAGTAAAAGACTCTGATTTACATGTAATAGAATCTAAGCATGGCATCGTAGTTAATGCCATTATATAAACGCTTAATATGGATATCCAGAATCTCACTATACAAATATAGTATTTTATCAATCAGAGACAAATTTGATTAACTAACTTGTTTAAAATAAAATATATAAGGCATTTACAGCCATTGGAGTCTATAGTCTTATGATTATTATAAAGGAAAAGCTATATACACTTGTCATTAAACAAGTGTATATAGCTTTATTAGTTGTTGATTTACATTTTCATTGAACTGTCGGCTTTAACAGCAGCTTCCTTTTTTACCAGATCCATGCTGCATTTAGGACAAGTCCCAGGCTTATCTGATAGAACTTCGGGATGCATTGGGCAAGTATACTGCACAGATGATTCATACGTTATATAAACTATTTATAGTTCTTTTGAAATGCTAAATATGACTTATAATCATGCCCCTTTAACCATGATAGAAACGATATAAGATTTACACCATTTCTATCATTTTTAAAGTTCTCTTTATTTAAATGTACCCACATTGAAGAACGTTCACATAATGATGCTAACACTTTCTTTTGCATAGTATCACTTTTTTTAAAGTTATCCATATAATCAGCTTCAACTAATTTAACGGCTACAGCTTCTATTGTGAGATTGCGAGATACGCCCATAATATCACAATAGAATCCATAGAATGGTTTACCTGTAAGATGAATTAAATCATCTTTTGAAACATGACCATTTTTTATCCATTCGCTAAATATTTTTTCCATATCTGATTTATCAAATTCTTTATTTTCATATTCTTTGAGAATATTTAATAAATCTATAAAAAACTGTGGTTTCATAATTAGAATGTTAAATATTTTAAATCTGAATTGTCTTTGTCTCCGAATATTTTCATATAGTGATTTAAACTCTTTAACGATTTCCAACCAGTTGCACGCATGATTATATCAGGTGTCGCACCTGCTTGTATTAGAAAGGAAACAAACGAACGTCTCGAACTATGAAATGAAAATAACATATATGCAGGTACTGTATATTCTTTAATTTCATCTAAAACATATTCACGTACCATTTCTTCATGTTGAAATTCTTCAATCCTTGAAAGTACTTCAGTCAATTTTGAATTCAATTGTTGATTACTCGCAAATTTGCCTCTAAAGTCTCTATCATACTTATTAAATATTCGTATTGCATCTTCATTCATACTAACTTGAAATTTATGTCTTGTCTTTGTGGCAAGCATTGATATACTTTCATCCCTTACATATCCATTATGTAGTTTAATTACATCTGAATAACGTAATCCTGTATTAACTGAAAATCTGAATAAATCATAAGCCCTACAATCAGCTTCAAATTTAGGGTTAGGTGTATATTTTTTAAAAGCTAACCATTGCGCTTTTGTCATTGCTATTACATTATCTGTATCATCAGTTGGTACAGATAATGAGTTCATGTAATCCGCTATTCCTTGGATAGGGAATTTCATATTACTATTTAATTCCACATCTTTAAGAAAGGTTATTAAATCCTGTAAAAATCTGGCAATAGTAGAATTTGTTTGTTTGATTTCCTTTGTACACTTATAAGTCATTTCCCTTCTGCTATCGTATATTTCATACTCACGCATTTTAGGAGTAGATAGATATTCAGCGAAATCATAGAACCAATCAATATCTAATAAATCTCTTACATTGATATTTCTACCTTTATTATAGTCCTGTAGTCGACTTAATTCACTCTTATATCTATCAAAGCTTGAATCCTTTTGAATTTTCTTAACCTTTTCCTTTTTAATCTTCAAATATTCAGCAAATGCCACTACCAAAGGTGTATTTTTAGCCACATGTAGTTTTTTTAGCTTAGCTTCTTCATCTCTATGATGTACATCAATGTATTTTAAAGTATCTAAGCCCTGTTTTACTGCATCATTGATTAGCTTGTTAATTAATCCTAATTGTTCTTTCAATCGAACATTTAATACTTCGTAATTCTCTGTTCCGCGATAATTGGCTTTTAATACTCCATCTCTTAGATTGAATTCATCAGGGCTATTAACTACAATACCAGTTCTCCATAATTTGTTACGATGATAGATTACTACATACTTTTCTTCACGTAATTTCAGCCTTGCCGAAATCGAATGTGATTTTTTTACTCTTTTCTTAATTTTCATACCCTTATACATTCTAAAAATCCGAAAGTTTTGTTTTGACCAAAATATTGATCGTTTTCGTTCAAACAGGGGATATGTATGTATAAACACAACCATCAATTTAAAATGGTTGAATCATCTAAGTAAAGTATGAGTAAAGAGAGATAAACTAATTTACTTGAAAATAAAAAAACCAACTGTAAGTAGTTGGTTTTTAGTTGTATTGGGATATAAATTTAGTCTATTTATTTCTGCGTTGTAGCAATACCACATTTTCCACATGCGCCGTATGTGGAAACATATCTACTGGCTGTATTTTTACAACCTCATAATCCAAATCCAGCATAGACAAGTCACGTGCTTGAGTAGCAGGATTACAGCTTACATATACAATCTTTGGTGCACCAATAAAGATCAATGTGTTTACTACATCTTCGTGCATACCAGCGCGAGGCGGATCGGTAATGATCACATCTGGACGTTCATGTTGCTCAATAAATTCTTTGTTCAATACATCTTTCATATCACCCGCATAAAATAAGGTGTTTGAAATGTTATTAATTGTTGAATTTACTTTTGCATCTTCTATGGCATCGGCTACATATTCAATACCAATTACCTGTTTGGCATACTTCGCAATGAAATTCGCAATCGTTCCTGTACCTGTATATAAATCATATACAACTTCCTTGCCTGTTAATCCAGCTAAGTCACGTGTTGCTTTATACAATACATACGCTTGATCAGAATTTGTTTGATAAAATGATTTTGGTCCAACACGGAATGTTAAGCCTTCCATTTCTTCTTGGATGTATGCTGGTCCATGGAAGGAGTGAACCTCTAAATCAGAGTACGTATCGTTTTTCTTCGTATTGATAAAGTATACAAGGGATGTTATTTGAGGAAATGTTTTAACAAGATGACTCAGTAAACCTTCAATCGCTTCATTGTCATCATAGCCAAACTGTACCAATACCATTACTTCATTTTTATTCGTATTACGAATAATTAAATTCCGTAAGAAACCTTCGTGTGCGCGTACATTATAAAAAGTAAGGTTATGTTTTAATGCATAGTCTTTTACTTCTAACCGAATAGCGTTAGACGGTTCAGGTTGCAAATGACATTTTTGAATATCTAAAACACGATCAAATTTTCCTGGTAAGTGAAAACCCAAACCGTATAAGGTATCGTGTTCCTGATCCATTTCATCGTCCAGTAACCAGCGCTTGTTGCAAAACGTGTAATCTAATTTATTTCTATATTCATAAATAGTAGCAGAGCCAATAATTTCTTGAATTTCAGGAATCTCTATTTTACCCAGTCGTTCAAGATTATCTTTTACTTGCTTCTGTTTGAAAATAAGCTGAGTGTTATAATCGATGTGTTGTAGTTTACAGCCCCCACAGATTCCAAAATGCTGACATCTAGGTTCTACTCGGTTTGGAGAAGGTGTTATGATTTTATCTAGTATTGCCTCACCAAATTTCTTTTTTTTGAAATGCGTAACTTTTAAATCTACGACATCACCTGGAACTGTTTTTCCTGAAAAAACGACAATGTTATTGTATCTACTAACACATTTGCCTTCTGCGCCTAATTCTTCAATTACTACAGATTCTAATATTTGACCTCTTTCTAACATATATATACAAAAGTACGCAATATTTTCGTTGTATGTAAGATGCTTGTATGATTCTATTGCAGGCTTATTTATGTATATTTATGCACGTTAAATATTAAATTTTATCATGGTGCGGGTTTTTCTGAAAAAAATATTTTTAATACTTATTTGTTTGAGTGTGTATCATGTTAGTTTGGCAACACACATTGCTGGAGGAGAAATTCGTCTTGAATGGACTGGTAATGGAAATTATTACAAAGTTATTTTAACAAAATATATTAATGAAATAAGTGTGCGTCAATATGGATTTGTTACAAATAATACGGAATCAGTTGATATCTTCGAAAAGGGCACAAATAATTGGTATGCGAATGTTCCTTTAACATTAGTTACTAATAAATTATTAGATACGAAAAGTAATTATTGTACTAACCCTGCATATGTTGAAATTAGCAAACAAGTATATTCTGGATTCGTTGATTTGTCAATTCTGAAACAATACGGTATTTATTATGCAACATGGTATGATTGCTGTAGAAACCAAGATATTATTAATTTGTCAGATCCGTCAAATGAGTCTATTGAATTATATACAGAATTCTATGGTTTAGGCGTTCGAAACCGCTCTCCTGAATTTCTACCTCCATCGAATGAGTATTTTTGTAGAAATTCCTTAAATGCATACAATTCAAGTGCCGTTGATATAGATGGAGATAAATTGGTGTATAGTTTAGTATCTCCTAGAAGTACTGTAAATCCTAGTGTTGATGTTGTTTGGCGATATGGTACTAATGCTTACAATCCAATACCTGGATCTGTTCCGTTTAAAATTAATCCAACTACTGGTATCATTACGTTTAATCCCTATTATAATGGAATCTATGTTTATGGGGTTCGGGTTGAAGAATATCGATATGGAGTAAAAATTGGAGAAGTTCGAAGGGATTTTCAGTTAAATGTTCAAGATTGTCCTGTAAATAATAAACCAGTTATTGCTTTTGATAATGCATCTATTAATAAAGCAGATACATTAACCGTTTCGTTAAAAGGTAGTACATGCTTTCCCATCTATATTACCGATATTGATGCATCGCAATTTTTTATTTCTGAAACCATATATTTAAATACAACGAATTCGAATTCGAAAAATGGCGATTATCCGCTTTCTGGATTCAAGATTCCACAGACTGTTCCATTGACTGGCTATAGAGACACTACTCGTTTTAATGCATGTTTTAGTCCTTGTGATGGCGGTTTGCGTTTGGATGAAACAAGCTATTATCCTTTTAGTATTGTGATAAACGATAACCGTTGTCCTGCTCAGTATGATACTTTGCTCTTTACGATAAAAGTAGAAGTTGAAAAAAACACATTGCCTGAAGTATTTATAGATCCCTCCGTAAATCCTAAAACTGTGGTGGTAGGTGAAACGCTTAACTTTAATGTGTATGGAACAGATTCTGATCCATTGGATCTTTTATCTTTGAAGTTTTTAAATCCGCAATCCACTATGGTCTTTAAAAATGTTCAGGATAGTATGCAAACTATTCGTTCGCCGTTTTCATGGCGACCAACGTGTGCGGATTTATATCAACCCGTATATGATCTTGCATTTTTGATCAAAGACAATAGCTGCCATGTAAATCCCTATGATACGGTACAACAACGAATCTTATTAAAGGATAAGGAAGTATCTTTTGAAACAATTGAAATTACAAATTTGATTACTCCAAATGGGGATGGACTGAATGATTGTTACAGAGTGCCTGGTATACCTGAAGGAAATTGTAGTAAATTTTTTAAAGGAATAGAAATATATAATCGTTGGGGTTCACGTATTTTTTATAGTACGGATCGATTCTTTTCTTGGTGTCCAGATGAATCAGATGGAGTGTATTATTTTGCGATTGATTTAAACGATGAAGTTCGAAAAGGTTGGCTTCAGATTATGCGATAATTTGTATTTTTATATAAATAAGCCATTTTTTAATTAGATTATTTTGATTGAAAGGCGGCTTATTTATTTATAATCAAATAGTTGATATTTTTTAAAAATAAACTTCGGAAACTAGGAGTATTCTTAAAGTTTCTATAGTTTTGTGCTATTATCATAATGGTGCTTATGGATGAATTAAAAAATAGAATTATTTCAGGAGCAGAAACCTTGTTCTTAACCTATGGTGTAAAATCCATAACGATGGATGAAATTGCCAAGAACTTGGGTGTTTCTAAAAAAACAATTTACCAGCATGTTGCTGATAAAGATGATTTGGTTACACAAGCTGTTAACTTAAGTTTGGAAAATCAAGAATCGCAAGTTGACTTAATTCATGCAACGGCTAAAGATCCCATCGCTGAAGTGTTGCAACTATCAGAATACATTCGTTCCTTATTCTCAAATATGAATCCATTTTTGTTAATGGAAATTCAACGGTATTATCCCAAAGCATTTGAGAGTTATCTGCAATTTAAAGAGGGATGTATCATCAACTCACTGGCAGAAAATTTAAAATGGGGGATTTCTTTGGGCTACTATAGAACCCAAATAAACATTGATATCATGTCTCGCTTACGTATGGAACAAGTGGAGTGGGGCTTTAATCCGAGAGTGTTTAAAGAAGGAAAGTATTTCTCCGATGTACAAATAGAATTATTAGAACATTTCTTATATGGTATTTGTACTCTTAAGGGACATAAGCTAATTAACAAATACAAAGAAATACAAGAAGAAGATTAACCTTTAAAACGAACACAACAGATTTTATCAAATTGTAAAAATGAAAAAAAATACCCTTTTATCCTTATTGGTCACACTTCTTTTATACCATAGTGTGCAGGCGCAACAAGATTCTATATTCACCTTAGATAAGTGTATAGACTATGCATTTAAAAATCAAGCAGCTGTTAAAAATGCGGCGCTCGATCAACAGATTTCAAAATTCAAAGTAAACGAAACACGAGGGTATGGTTTGCCTCAAATAAATTTTGAAGCGAATACGATGTACAATATCCAACTGCAGCCCATGTTCATGACTAATGAGCGTGCAAATGGTTTTATAAATCCGCCAGGCACCCAATTACCTGCAGGTGTTGATCCTAATGGTAGAGCTGTAATACCTAATTTATTTCAATTGAAAGCATCAAATACGGCTACCTTAAATGCTTCTCAAATATTATTTGATGGCTCTTATTTAGCAGGATTGCAGGCATCCAAAACATATTCGGAACTTGCTTCAAAGTCTATGACGCAAACTAAAATTGAGACAACGGATAAAATAACAAAAGCTTTTTATTTGGTATTGATTAATGAGCAACGCATACAATTATTAAATGTAAATATTGCACGAATTGACACATCTTTAAGTCAACTAAAAGAAATCAATAAAAGTGGTTTTGCAGAAAATTTAGATGTGAATCGTTTAGAAGTGACTTTGAACAATCTTAAGACAGATCAATTGAATGTTCAAAACCAGTTATTGGTTACCTATTCGCTCTTGAAATATCAAATGAGTTATCCATTTAATTCAGAGTTGAAATTAAATGGAACGTTGGATGAATTGGTTGCTCGTTTAAATACGGCAAGCAATCCAGACATGGGCGATTTTGATTATAATAAACGAATCGATTATTCTTTATTAAATACGCAAAAGAAATTGCAAGAGTTGAATTTTAAAAATACACGTGCAATTAGCTATCCAAAGTTGGTTGCATTTGGTACTGCAGGATTAATTAATTCACAAAATGATTACATGAAGTTGTATTCGAGTTCATATTATGGATATGGCTTTATAGGTGCGAAGCTTTCTGTACCCATTTTCTCTGGAGGGAACCATTATTATCAACAACAAGGCGCCAAGCTAGAAGTTCAAAAAGCTCAGAATAACATTGAGATGATGGAGGACGTGATTGACTTGCAAGTACAACAAACGAAGTTGGTGATGGATAATAATATTCAAAATATTAAATCTCAAAAACGAAATTTGGATTTAGCAGAGCAAGTAATCAAACAAACAAAAGTGAAATATCAAGAAGGTGTAGGTACTAATCTAGAAGTTGTTGATGCTGAAAACTCTTTTAAAACAGCTCAAACCAATTATTACGATGCCGTATATAATGCATTGGTTTCTTTGATTGATTATCAAAAAGCAACAGGTACACTTTACGCAGAATAATTGATTAGACTATTTTAATTTATAAAACATTCTTATGAAAAATAATACATATACATATTTGTCGGCAGCATTACTTCTTTTAACAGTAGCTTGTGGAGCGCCAGATAAAAAATCAGAATTAGAAAAGTTAAAGGCTGAACAAACTACCTTATCTTCAAAAATAGCTGCGCTTGAAGCAGAAATAATAAAAGCAGGAGGGGAAACAACAACTTCATCTTCTTCAGTATCTGCAAATGCGAAATTTATTTTCGTTGGTTTTGAAGAAATTAAAAAACAACCCTTTGTTCATTACTTACAAGTACAAGGTAAAATTGATTCGGATAAAAACGTTCAAATTAGTTCTACTATCGGTGGTTCTGTAGATCATGTTTATGTTGTAAAAGGACAACAAGTACAAAAAGGTACCTTGTTAGCTAAAACAGATGGCGATCAAATACAAAGAGGCATTCAAGAGATAGACAAAGCTCTTGAATTAGCGAATCAATTATACGACAAACAAAAACGTTTGTGGGATCAACAAATTGGTACCGAAGTACAATATTTACAATCTAAAAATCAAAAAGAATCCTTAGAAAGTAAAAAAGCTACTTTACAAGAACAATATTCTAAAACCTCTATCCGTGCACCTTTTGCAGGGGTTGTAGATGAAGTGTACACACGTGAAGGTCAAATGTTGTCACCTGGCATGCCAGCGTTTAGATTGATCAATACGAATGATGTGAAATTAGTTGCAAATGTTTCTGAATCGTATGTGAGTAAAGTGAAAGTAAACCAAGAAGCGCTTGTTACATTTCCAGATTTGAAGAAGGAAATTAAAACACGTGTAAAAGTTGTTGGTGATGTAATTGATCCTGTAAACAGAACCTTTCAAATTGATCTGGATGTAAATCAAGATAAAAATATGTTGAAAGCAAATATGATTTCATATATCAAAATCAAAGATTATACGAATCCTTCTGTAATTGTTATTCCAATCAATCTAGTTCAAAATAACAACGGTAAAAATTATGTATATGTGGTTGATGGATCTGTTTCTGCAAAACGTTTTGTAACACTAGGCCAGTATTATGAAAACTCTGTTGAGATATTTGATGGATTAAAAGAGGGCGATAAATTAATAACAATCGGTTATCAAGATTTGGTTGAAGGACAACCAATCAAATTTGAGTAGTTGGATATATTCGTGATGATGTTTAGAAAGAAATGATAAATTTCTAGTACCCTTCATATTTGTTAGAGTATAAGTTGGTTGGTCTAAAAGCTACAAAAAACAGCAAACTAAGGCTCAAATAAATTGGAGAAAATATCGCATTGAGTATATAATTACAGATATCGCCCAATAAAAAATAACGCATAAAATAAAAAGGTACTTTTTAAAAGGTACAACAATCATATCGTTCATATTATGAAAGAGTTTAAAATTAGTAGCTGGTCCATTGATAATAAGACAAGCATTTACGTGCTTACCTTAATCATTTCGGTTTTCGGTTTAATGTCGTATTTCAGTATGCCTAAAGAGCAATTTCCTGAGATTGTTTTTCCTCAGATGTATATTGCTACCATTTATCCAGGTACTTCCCCAAGTGATATGGAGAAGTTGGTTACCAAACATATTGAAAAGCAGGTAAAGGGTATTTCTGGCGTTAAAAAAATAACCAGTAATTCCATTCAAGATTACTCCAGTGTATTGGTGGAATTCAATACCGGTGTGGATGTAAACATTGCGAAGCAAAAAGTAAAAGATGCAGTAGATCAAGCGAAAAATGATTTGCCAACCGATTTGCCAGATGATCCACAAGTGATTGAAGTGGACGTTTCTCAGGTGCCGATTATGGGTATCAACCTTTCGGGTGATTATGAGTTGAGCAAGCTTAAAAAATATGCAGATGATATGCAAGATCAGATTGAATCCATGAAAGAGATTCGTCGTGTCGATATCATTGGAGCACCAGAACGTGAGATTCAAATCAATGTCGATAAATATAAAATGGAAGCGGCGAATATTACGTTTTCAGATATCGAGCGTGCTGTACAAAGTCAAAATTTAACAATATCTGGTGGTACCATTAAAATGGATGGTATTAAGAGAAACATTACCGTTACTGGAGAGTTTGATCAAATGAGCCAACTCAACAATCTGTTGATACTATCTCAGTCTGGAGCTAAAACTTATTTAAAAGATATTCTTGAGCCAGGTGGTGTAAAAGATACCTACAAAGAAGCAGAAAGTTTCGCACGCTTAAATGGTAAAAATGTTATCACCCTAAACGTGATTAAAAGAGGCGGGATGAACTTGATTGATGCTTCCGATAAAATTCAAGAACTTATTACCCTGCAACAAAAAACAAAATTGCCCGATGGTTTAAAAATTACCATCACGGGTGATCAATCCGATAAAACACGTACAACGCTACATGATTTGATTAATACAATCATCATTGGTTTTGTATTGGTTGTTATTATTTTGATGTTTTTTATGGGTACAACCAATGCAATCTTTGTTGGTCTATCTGTACCACTATCCATGGCCATTGCATTCATCGTATTACCCACGATGGGCATTACCTTAAACATGATTGTACTCTTTGCATTCTTGCTCGCATTGGGTATCGTTGTAGATGATGCTATTGTTGTAATTGAGAATACACACCGTATTTATGAAAATGGTAAAATACCAATTAAGCAAGCTGCGAAGCAAGCAGCAGGCGAAGTATTTATGCCTGTATTCTCCGGCACGATGACAACCTTGGCGCCCTTCGTCCCCTTACTATTTTGGAAAGGGATTATCGGTAAGTTTATGTTCTTCTTACCGGTTACCTTAATTGTAACCTTGCTAGCATCTTTGTTGGTTGCGTATATTATCAATCCTGTTTTTGCGGTTGATTTTATGAAACCACATGCACATGGTGAAAGCCACAAAAAAATCACAAAAGGATATATCATTACGATGATTGTGTTTGTAATTATTGCTTTAATCGGATATGTTTCTGGATCTTTTGGTTTTGGAAATTTTGTACTTGTGCTTTCATTGATTTATTCATTAAATAAATTTGTTTTGACAGATGTGATTCAACATTTTCAAGATGATATTTGGCCAAGAGTTCAAAATAAATATGAGAAAGTTCTTGAATGGTGTTTAATTGGTGCGAGACCATTTGTATTGCTAGGTGGCGTAGTCTTTTTATTCCTGCTATCCTTATTCTTATTTCCTATTGTTAAACCTAAGATTGAATTCTTCCCAACGAGTGATCCCAACTTTGTGTATGCTTATATTAACATGCCTATTGGTACAGATCAATCGTATACTGATTCTATTTCGCAAGTGGTAGAGAAACGTATCTTTAATGTGATTGGACATGATAACCCAATGGTGTCTTCTGTTATTACCAATGTTGCTATTGGTGCAGGTGATCCAAGTGAGATGGATTTGAGTACCTCTCCACACAAGGCTAAAGTTACAGTCGCATTTGTAGAGTTCGCACATAGAAATGGGAAATCTACGGTTGATTATTTAGATAAAATTCGAGATGCGGTTAAAGGTATAGCAGGCGCACAAATTATTGTGGATCAAGAGAAAGGCGGTCCGCCAACTGGTAAAGAAATTAATATTGAAATTATTGGTGATGACTACGATGAATTGATTGAAATTTCTGAATCGTTGAAAAGAGAAATCGATAATTCTGGTATCAAAGGTATTGAAGATTTGAAATCAGATGTTGTTAAAAACAAGCCTGAAATTGTAATTGATATTGATAAGGAAAAAGCAAATGCCGAAGGAATTTCTGTTGCTCAAATCGGTATGGAATTACGTTATGCTGTTTTTGGAAAAGATATTTCTAAGTTCAGAGATAAAGACGATGAGTATGATATTGAGTTGCGTTATAAATTAAATCAACGTGCCAACATTGATGATTTGATGAATTCTAAAATAACATTCCGTGATATGAATATGGGCGGTGCAATTCGTCAAATTCCATTGTCTTCGGTAGCACATGCTCGTTTTGGTAATTCCTACGGTGGTATTAAACGTAAAAACCAACGCCGTGTAGTAACGTTGTCTTCAAACGTATTATCTGGTGCCAATTCGAACGAGATCAACGTTGATATTAAAAAATTACTTCCGCGTTTCAAAAAACCTTCAGAAGTATTGATTCAATTGACAGGTGCACAAGAAGAACAAGCCGAAACAGGCGCATTCTTAGGGATGGCCATGTTGACTTCATTCATTATGATTCTATTTATCTTAGTTACGCAATTCAATTCTATCAGTAAGCCACTTCTTATTATATCTGAAATTGGATTTAGTTTGATTGGTGTACTCTTGGGTATTTATATATTTGGAATGTCTATGTCTGTTGTTATGACAGGTGTTGGTATCATTGCATTGGCAGGTATTGTAGTTCGTAATGGTATTATACTTGTTGAGTTTACAGACATCATCATGGAACAAGGTCACGATTTAAAATACGCAATCGTACATGCTGGTAAAGTACGTATGACTCCGGTATTACTTACAGCTACTGCAACTATATTAGGTTTAATTCCTTTGGCCGTAGGTTTAAATATTGATTTCGTTGGTTTGTTCTCTGAAGGGAATCCACACATCTTCTTTGGTGGAGATAGTGTTGCATTCTGGGGACCTCTCGCATGGACAATGATACATGGATTGGCATTTGCTACATTTTTAACATTGGTATTGGTACCTGTAATGTATTATCTCAATTACAAAGCAAGCCGAAAAATAAAAGGTTGGTTGGGTATAAAGGTGGAGAAACTTTCTTAAGCCTAAAGCTTAAAGCGAAAGGCTAAAAGCCTAAGCAAAAAGGTCGTTCCGCTAATTGCAGGACGACCTTTTTGCTTATAAAATATTTGTTAGAAAGAAACTCTAAGAGTTAACGCTACTCTTAATTTGTTGCGCTTCAGCATTAGGCCTTAAGCCTTCGGCTTTTTTTAATCTTCATCAATAAACCACTTTTGAATCGGCGCATACGAATCAATGCGTCTGTCACGTAGGAATGGCCCATAAGTATATGTGTGCGGTAATAGTGTGTTTGCGATATATAGTCAAAGCCTAAAGCGAAAAAAGGTCGTTCCGCTAATTGCAGGACGACCTTTTTGCTTATAAAATATTTGTT